>Ga0209582_1000076_pt1 | contig 106212 bp, 94 predicted proteins | sample KloWWTmetKNB5Kit_FD_187176 | JGI IMG/M metagenome (GOLD analysis project Ga0209582, IMG submission 187176) | Active sludge microbial communities from Klosterneuburg, Austria, studying microevolution and ecology of nitrifiers - Klosterneuburg... | ecosystem: Engineered > WWTP > Aerobic digester...
CGGCCTTTTAATTTTGCTGTTCCCAAAACCTTAAAGCTAAACTGCTGCTGTCGCTTAGTATTAAAATGTATAGCCGAAAACAAGTTTTCGACTATACTAAATTTTAGGAACTTTGTTAGAAGCACAAAAAGACACCTCGTAAATTATATGAAGATGCTAAAGAAAATTTTAAGCAGCGCTCTTTTCATTTTGTTTTTAATAACCACTCAGCAGGCATTTTGCCAGGATAGTTTACAGGTAAAAAATATAGCTGATATACAAGAATATTTCGGGCAATTAAACGTACAGAAAGATAGTTTTTCCCTTGAAAAAGGAAAAAGAAAGATAGTTGCAAGCCCACCGGGTTTTCAGCCAACGGGCATTACTATAAAATTCAACATAATAAAGTATAGATTTTTATTAAAAAATTTTATTATTAACTTTAAAAAGAATCGTATTTATATGTGTTAGCTGTAATTTTAAAGCAGACCGAGCTGCAATACGAAATGGAGTAAATAGCAGAGTAATAATTATTAAACAGAAGTTTTTTATTGCAAAACAGTGAAATGTAAAATAAACTACATCTTATTACTGTTATTTACATTGGCTGCCTGCAACAAAGACAACACAACTCCTACCACCAGCTCTTTAAACAGAAACTGGAAATTGATTAAATATTACAACCTTACGCATGGGACAAGTGAATCCGAACCAGTAAATATTTCCCGATCAATCATCATCGAGATTTCTGACAATGGAATTATGGGAAATATGAATGGACACACCGTTACAAATACTGTTGGCAGAGCATACGAGTTGTTACAGTACAACAAAATGAAAATATTACATTTTGGCGGAACAAAAATTGGCGAATCAAATTGGGGTTGCAAATTTTGGGGTGCAATACATGCAGCCTCGACATACGAAATACAACGTGATAAGCTATACATTTACTTTAACGCTGATGCTGAGAAAATGGAATTTAAGCAACAATGACGTTATAAATAACAAAGATTTAAGGGCTATAAACTAAATATATGAAGCACTTTATTCCGGCAACAGCATTAACCGGCAAAATTTTCCAAAAGCATTTTTATGTACTGCCGCCGCAGGCATAAACCAACAAAGCCCCAGTCTTTCTTTCTGCCAATGGGGTTTACCAACCTCTATTTTAAAAATTACACAACACACCCTTAGTTTTTCGGCCTTCTATGGCCATTTTTCTGTACTTTTGCGCCCTCCCTTTTTAAAGGGTGCATACCGCTATATGTCTCTTTTACAAAAAGTTGATACACAACGTTTACCACGCCATATTGCCATAATTATGGATGGCAATGGCCGCTGGGCAAAAGAAAAAGGCGAAGATCGTCTTTTTGGGCATTTTCATGGCGTAGAAAGCGTAAGGAATGTAGTAGAAGGCGCAGCTGAAATAGGTATCGGGTATTTAACTCTTTATGCCTTTAGTACCGAAAACTGGGACAGGCCACAGGATGAGGTAAGCGGCCTTATGTCGCTTTTGGTAGATACCATTCGTAAAGAAGTACCCACACTCAATAAAAACAACATAAGGTTAAACGTAATTGGGGATATAAAAATGTTGCCTGCCCATGCACAAAAAGAATTGAGTGAAGCATTGCAGGAAACCAGCAACAACAGCGGCCTTAATTTAATAATGGCATTAAGTTACAGTAGCCGATGGGAAATTATTGAGGCCGTAAAAAGTATTGCCGTTGAAATAAAAGAAGGGCGTTTAATGCCGGGGCAGATTGACCAGGATGTTTTGCAGCAATATCTTTCTACTAAAAATTTTCCCGACCCCGAACTCATGATACGAACCAGCGGCGAATATAGAATTAGCAATTTTTTATTATATCAACTGGCTTATGCCGAACTTTATTTTTCCCCAACCCTATGGCCCGATTTTAGAAAAGAAAACCTCTACGAGGCCATTATAAACTACCAGGCCAGGGAACGCAGGTTTGGCAAAACGGGTGAACAGGTAAAAAACAACCAAAACCAGGTATAATGCAGTTTAGAGGGGAAATTAATCTTTTTCATTTAACAAAACGTTTTCATTATTGGGCTTAATTTGCCCGCTGTAAAAAAAATTTAATGCACCGGATTTACCAGAACGTATTTTTATTGTTTTTAATCCTTACCAGCGCAGTTGGTTTTGCGCAAAATGACAGTACGGAATTAAGCCAGATATTTCACCAAAAGTACCCACGGGAATATACCCTTTCCGGTATAGATGTTGTAGGTACTAAGGCATTTGATCCCAATTTGATTATTTCTATCAGCGGGCTTGCCATTGGCGATAAAATTAAAGTTCCCGGTACCGACGCTTTTTCAAAAGCTATTGAAAAATTATGGAAACAAAACCTGGTTTCCAATGTGTACATCAACCTCACCAGGCTGGAAGGCAGCAACCTTTATATAGAAATTGAACTTACCGAAAGGCCGAGGCTATTACAGATAAATTTAATTGGTATTAAAAAGGGTGAACGAGACGATCTGGAACCAAAACTCGGCCTTGCCAAAGACCGTGTGCTCACCGAAAATATGAAACTGAGCGCCCTTGAAGTAATAGAAAAACATTATTACGAAAAAGGCTACCGCAACATGACGGTAAAAATGCAGGAGCAGGAAATAACCGGCATCAGTAATGCCGTGTTGCTCAATTTCTATATCAACAAAGGCAAAAAAGTAAAAATCAACTCACTCAATTTTGCGGGCAACGAAAACATAGCCGAAGGCAAACTAAAAAAACAAATGAAGGGCACTAAGGAAATGATGCGCTTCACCCTTTTTCCCGATAAAGTTACCAGCCCATACGGCGCAGTAAATAAGCCGCTCACCATAAAACAATATTTTAAAGAAATGGCCTACCTTAGGCCAACCCGTACCAAAGAATATATTGATCCCTACATCCGCTTAAAACTTGGCGGAGGAAAATTTAATGAAAATAAATACAGCGACGATAAAGAAAAACTCATTGCTTATTATAATGCACAAGGATATCGGGATGCCAATATACTTGCCGATACCATTATCAATAACCAAAAAGGCAACCTGGATATACATATAAAACTTGAGGAAGGCCATAAATATTATTTTGGCAACATTACCTGGAAAGGGAATACGAAGTATTCTGATTCGGTATTAAATATGCTGCTTGCCATAAAAAAAGGCGACCCTTACAACCTGGAAACCTTGAATAAAAGAGTAGGTAAAGAACTCTCAATGGAAGGTGGCGACATTGGCAGCCTGTACCAGGATGATGGCTATCTGTTTTTTCAGGCCGACCCTGTGGAAATTTCTGTTTACAACGATACTATTGATTATGAAATACGCCTTAGGGAAGGCCCACAGGCAACTTACGACCGCATTACCGTTTCGGGAAACAACAAAACCAAGGACTATGTAATTTTGCGTGAACTAAGAACCATACCGGGAAATAAATACAGGCGTGATGATATTATCCGTACACAAAGAGAGCTTTCTCAATTAGGCTTTTTAGACCCCGAAAAAATCGTACCGCAAATTGTACCCAATGCCGATGCAGGTACCGTGGATATAAACTGGCAGGTAGAAGAAAAATCTGCCGATCAGCTCGAACTTTCTGCTGGCTTTGGCGGCGGTATTGGTTTAACCGGAACACTGGGTGTAACCTTTAATAATTTTTCAATTAAGAATATTACTAAAAAATCAAGTTGGGATCCATTGCCGGCAGGTGACGGACAAAAACTTAGCCTAAGAGTACAATCCAACGGCCGGGCTTACCGCAGCTATAGCTTTAGCTTTACTGAACCCTGGCTCGGCGGCAAAAAGCGCAACTCTTTTTCGGTAAGTTATTACAATACAAAATTTGCCCGTACTTACGATCAGTTTGGTAATTATTGCCGCAATTGCGGCGATACATCTTATGTAAAAACTTTAGGCTTTGGAGTTTCCTTAGGCAAGCAATTGCAATGGCCCGATGACTTTTTTACCCTGGTATATGCTTTAAATTTTCAGCAATACAAGCTTAGGAATTATCCTTTATTTACCGATCCTAAAACCAAGCAAACGCTTGAAGATGGCACAAGCACCAATATTAGCTTAAAACTATCTTTACTTAGAAATTCAGCCGGGCCCAACCCGTTTTTTCCTACCAGCGGCTCCAACTTTTTATTGAGCGGGCAGTTTACGCTACCTTATTCTTTAATAGGTATTAAAACACAAAACCCATACAAATTCCCCGAATTTCATAAATGGCGTTTTTCCGGAGAATGGTATGTGCCCATTGGCAAAGCCCGTGGAGAAGATAGAAATAAACAATTTGTTTTAAAAACAGCTGCCAAGTACGGCTTCATTGGCAGGTATAACCCCGATTTGGAAATAGCGCCATTTGAACGCTTCCAGGTAGGCGATGCAGGCTTAAGTAATACTCAGGCATTTTTAGGGTACGATATTATTGCCCACCGTGGCTATCCTATTTACAGCAATTCCGACCCAAGAGTAAACCCTGAGGATATTACGCCATCGGAATATTTTACCATTTTTAATAAATATACGGTTGAACTTCGCTATCCATTTACCACAAGCGCCAGCAGTACCATTTATGGCCTTGCCTTTTTTGAAGCAGCAAACGGCTGGTACAAGTTTAAAGATTACAATCCGTTTAAGCTGCGCAGGTCGGCAGGTGTAGGTTTAAGGTTCTTTTTACCAATGTTTGGCTTGCTGGGCTTCGATTATGGTGTGGGCTTTGACAGGTATAACCAATCAAGCGGTTTAAAAGGAGCAGCTAAATTTACCTTTATGCTTGGCCAGGAACCTGAGTAAAAATTTATTGGCAAAAAATTTAGAAAAATTTTCTAAAAGAACACGTCAAACAGTAGTAATTAAAAAAGAATAAAAATGAAAAAGATTGCAGCGTTTTTAAGCATCATTTGTTTATTTGCCTTTTCGGCCCATGCACAGCGATATGCCGTAATTGATTCTAAATACATTTTAGATAAAATACCGGAGTATAAAGAAGCACAAACCCGGCTCGACCAGTTTAGCGCCCTTTGGCAGCAGGAACTTGACCAAAAACAAGCTGCTTTAGATAAAATGTTTAAAGATTTTGATGCCGAACAGGTAATGCTGCCCGATAACCTCAAAAAGAAAAGAGAAGACGAGCTTTTTAATAAAGAAAAGGAACTCAGGGATTTACAGCGCAAACGCTTTGGCTTTGACGGCGACCTTTTTAAAAAAAGACAGGAATTGGTAAAACCAATACAGGACAGGGTGTACAATGCCGTTCAAAAACTGGCCACCGATAAACAATATGATTTTATATTGGATAAGAGTGAAGGAATAACCGTTATCTTTGCCGACCCAAAATTGGACAAGAGCGAAGATGTACTGAAAAATTTGGGGATTAAATAACAAAAAATTACAGCATTTAAAGGGCATTAAATTAAACCTGCCCGGTTTTTAAAATCTAAATAAATAACTAAACAGGAAAAGAAAAATGAAAAAATTACTCGTAGCTGCGGCAATTATTTTAGGAACTTATTCGGCTTCGGCGCAAAGCAAAATTGGTTATATCAATAGTGATGAACTCATGGGCGATATGCCCGAAGCTGCAAAAGCAGATGCAGAATTAAAACAATTTCAAACCGATCTGGGCAAACAGGGCCAGGATTTAATGAACGACCTGAATACAAAAGACAGCCTTTTTGTAAAAGATTCTACCTCCTTTTCCCCATCTATAAAAGAAATTAAAAGAAACGAGCTCATTAAACTTTACCAGCGTGTGCAAGGCTGGCAAAACGAAGCACAGGAGCTTTACCAGGCCGAAGCACAAAAGAAAATTGTGCCTATCCGCAACAAAGCATTGGATGCCATAAAAGCTGTAGCAAAAGAAAACGGCTATGGCTATGTATTTGATAATGCACAAGGCTCTTTATTAATTGCGCCTCCCGGCGATGATTTATTACCTTTGGTTAAGAAAAAACTGGGAATAACGGCATCTGTACCGGTAAAGAAAAATTAATAATTTACAATAGTTTTTTACAAAGCTCCTTTTACGGGAGCTTTGTTATTTTTGGCAAATGAACAAGCAACCCATTGCTGTTTTTGACAGCGGATACGGCGGCCTTACCGTATTAAAAGAAATTACGGCGCTGCTTCCCCAATACGATTATTTGTACCTGGGCGACAATAGCCGAGCACCTTACGGAAATAAAAGTTATGCCACAGTTTATGAATACACACTGGAAGCCGTAAAATGGTTTTTTGCAAAAGGCTGCCCACTGGTTATTTTGGCCTGTAATACGGCATCGGCCAAAGCTTTAAGAACAATTCAGCAAAACGATTTGCCAAAAATTGCGTCGCAAAAAAGGGTGCTGGGAGTAATAAGACCTACGGCAGAAGTTATTGGCAACTTTTCTCAAACCGGCCATGTGGGTGTAATGGGTACCACAGGCACGGTAGAATCTAGCTCATATATATTAGAAATTCAAAAAAAATTTCCGCAATTATCTGTTACCCAGGAAGCCTGCCCGCTATGGGTACCTATTATAGAAAACAATGAGCAGCATAGCCCGGAAGCAGAAAACATCATTGAAAAAAATGTAAAAAACCTTTTGCATAAAGATGATCAAATAGATACCATTTTACTGGCCTGTACACATTATCCTTTAATAGCAGGGCAAATTTTAAAATATACACCCAAAAATGTACAACTCATTTCACAGGGAAAAATTGTAGCCGAAAGTTTGCTAAATTATCTGCAACGCCAGCAGCAAATAGAGCAACAATGCAGCAAAAACCAGCAACTTGAATTTTATACCACCGGCGATGTTAAAGATTTTGACAGCCATGCAACCCTGTTTTACGGGCAGCCGGTAGCGGCAAAGCATACAGATTTAAAGCTGTAACAAATAATTTTACTCCCATTCAATAAACTTGCTAAATGGCACATCAGGTACAAGGGCTATTTTATACAAAAACCAGGTCTTAGGGTTTTCATGGCCCTTTTCTATTTTATTGAAATTTTGTTTTTCCTTATCCGGAAAATAAGCAAAATAAAAATGCTGCAGCACTTGCTACAGCATTTTGCCCCCGTGCAATTCAATATCTATCCAAATTTTCCTGAGTTTTTACTTAAGCCTGTTCATTTTCAATAGGGAAAATTGTTTTATTACCTGCCCAATACGGTAAGCTTTGCTTTCCTGTTGGATGAGTTCACCGTATCGTACCAAAAAGTAATTTTTTCAATAATTCGGTTATTGCCTTTAAGATCAATTACCCGGCTGGAACTCCTGGGGCCAAAATTTTGGCGCAACTCAATTTCCTGCTGGCCTCCATTTTCAAAATGCACAATTACTTTATGCATATTTAAGGCGCCAGCACGTACCAAAAATTTTAATTGTTGAAAAGTACCGTCCCTCAGTTGCACATCAAGCACATCTTTATCTAAGCGATAATTAACGGTTTTGCTGCCTAAATTTCTCCATCCGTTTGCATTAAACGACATAGATACCGCAGCAATGCCCAAGAGCAGGCTGCATACTAAAATTGAAAATTTTGATTTCATAATACTTGATTTCTTTAAAAAATAAATGTTTGGTTTTTTGACTTATTGAGGTTGAAGAGGTTTAAAACACTGGATGGATTTTTATTCAAAAAGGGAACATTTTTAGTTTGCCCTACTTGTTTTTAAGAACAATAGCCCATAAAATGGTTAATAAATCTGCCAAAACCCGGCAATTGCAGTATTTTAAAAGCTTATTTATTGCCCAAAATTTCGAAAAATTAGCCATTTTCCCCTACCTTTGCCGTCCTTTCACAAAAAACGGGGATGGTGCCCTGTTTTGAGAAATGCAACAATATTTTGTAAAAGGAAAATTTAAACAACATGCCGGGTAAAAAAAGAACCTACCAACCCCATAAACGCCGCCGTAAAACCGTACATGGTTTTCGCAAGCGTATGCAAACCGCCAATGGCCGTAAAGTATTGGCAAGCCGCAGGGCAAAAGGCCGCCATAAACTCACCGTAAGCAGTGAGCATGGTTCCAAAAAATAAAGCATCATTCCCTTGTTGAATGAAAATAATACCAGCCCCTGTATTTTTGCAGGGGCTTTAATTTTATGGTTACAACTCCAAGATATTTTTACCGCAAGGTAAATAAATTGAAAAGCCGCAAGCTAATTGAGCAGGTTTTTCAAAAAGGAAAATCATTTATGGCTTTTCCTTTAAAAATTCACTGGCATGCAGGAGATGCAAAAGAACCGGTATTGCAGGCCGGCATTGCTGTGCCAACGAGGCATTTTAAAAAAGCTGTAGACCGCAATAAAATTAAAAGAAAAATGAGGGAAGCCTGGAGGTTACATAAAAATCAATTGCAGGAGCAAACCGTTGCCCACAATAAAACCCTTTATGTTTTTATTGTGTATGTGGGTAATGAAATACCGGATTATAGTACCCTCGCAGAAAAAACCATTATCAGTATCAGCAAACTAAAAAAATATATAGGTGACCCTGCTTAAAGCCATACTCATAGCGCCTTTTATAGCCATTATAAAATTATATCAGTGGATTATTTCTCCCTGGCTTGGGCCCAAGTGCCGCTTTACGCCTACCTGCTCGCAATATGGCATTGAAGCGCTAAAAAAATACGGGCCAGTTAAAGGCTTTTGGCTTACCATTAAAAGGGTAAGTAAATGCCATCCCTGGGGAAGCCATGGCTACGATCCTGTTCCTTAATGGAAAATTTTTGGCTTACAATTTTATTTCTTCGTCACTATCATCAAAAAACTTAAACTCGGTAAGCTGGTTGGCAGAGTTGGCTTTAATTTTTATTTTTTGTTTAAAGCGCCAGCTCCATTTTAACCTGCGGCTGGGGAAACCGGCAGTGAGATAAGTATAAATAATTGGGTGCACCACTACGGTTAATCCTTTGTGGCGCTGCATTATGAGGTAATTGAGGTTTTTAAAAATTTCATCTTCCAGTATGAGTGTGCTGGAAATTTTACCGGTACCATCGCAGCTTGGGCATACTTCACTGGTGTTAATGTTCATTTCGGGCTTCATGCGCTGCCTGGTAATTTGCATCAATCCAAACTTGGTAATGGGCAATACGGCATGTTTTGCCCTGTCTACTTTCATAAACTGGTCCATGGCATCGGCCAGTTTCTTTTTATTATCGGGCAGCTTCATGTCTATAAAGTCCACAATAATAATTCCGCCAAGGTCACGCAGCCTCATTTGCCGTGCAATTTCTTCAGCAGCCTCTAGGTTTGTTTCCAGCGCATTTTGCTCCTGGTTATTGCTTACGCTTTTATAACCGCTGTTTACATCTATTACATGCAGGGCTTCGGTATGCTCAATTATAATATAAGCGCCGCTTGGCAGGTTTACGGTTTTGCCAAATGCGGCTTTTACCTGCTTGGTAATACCAAAATTGTCGAATATGGGAGATTCGTTATTAAAGTAAGAAACAATATCGGCTTTATGTGGTGCAATTTTTTGTATGTAGGCTTTAGTATCGGTAAAAATACCTTTATCATTTACTACAATGCGGTTAAAATCTTCGTTTAAAAGGTCACGCAAAATACTGGTGGTTTTGCCTTGCTCTTTCAAAATTTTTGCAGGAGGTACTGCAGCCTTAAGGTTTTGCTGAATAGACTTCCAGGTATCTACAAGCGCCAGCAAATCTTCGTGTAATTCGGCGGTATGTTTGCCTTCGGCAGCAGTACGAACAATTACACCCAGGTTTTTGGGCTTAATGGCTTCAATAATTTTTTGCAGCCTTTTGCGCTCATCGGAGCTATGTATTTTTCTGCTTACGGCCACAATATCATTAAATGGCGTTACTACTACAAATCTTCCTGGCAGGCTCAGTTCGCAACTTAACCTTGGGCCTTTTGCAGCTATTGGTTCTTTTAAAATTTGCACCAGTATATTGGGCTTACCATTAAGTACTTCGGTAATTTTACCGGTTTTAATAATTTCCGGTTCTACTTTAAATTCCGAAAAGTCAAAACCTTTTTCGGATTTATCGTTTATAGCCTGATGGGTAAATTTGAGAATAGACCTAACATAAGGGCTCAGGTCGGTATAATGGAGAAAGGCATCTTTTTCAAAGCCTACATCAATAAATGCAGCATTAAGCCCGGGAATAAGTTTTTTTACTTTACCTAGATATAAATCACCCACGGCAAAGTTGGCATCCGCTTTTTCGGTATGCAACTCTACCAGCTTTTTATCCTCCAGCAGGGCAATTTCAACGCCCTGGGGAGCGGTATTAATAATAAGTTCCTTGGTCAACGAAAATTTTTTGTGAATTAACATCACCAAAAAGCAAACAGGCACAACATACAACTATGAATAATAACATAGCTGGTATGTACACGTAAGTAATTTCCGGAAGACAGAGCCGGAAACCGGGTAAAGGTAAATTACCTTTTCTTATGACGATTTTTTCTCAAACGCTTTTTACGTTTATGAGTAGCAATCTTATGACGTTTTCTTTTTTTACCGCAAGGCATGTCAATTCTTTTAAATCAGTTAAAAAATAATTTTAATTATGTTAGTTCATTTATACTTTAAACTTTTACCGGGTATTCAGCAATTCTATGCGCTTATCTACCTCTTTGCTGTAAGAACTGTTATTAACCAGTTTTTTACTTACATTATACCATTTAACCGCTTCATTTTTATTACCTGTTGCAGCATAGGTATCTGCTAAAAAGGCAATGGCTTCTACGTTAGTGGGTTCAGCAGTTACCACTTTTGTAAACCGTTCAATGGCTTTATTGTATTGGCCCGAAACCGCACTTCCCACACCCAGTACAAATTGAGCTTTCATATTGTTACTGTCTTCCCTCACTACGCTCAGCAACTGCTGTATGCCCTGCATGGTTTGTTGAGCATCGCCAGACTGGCTGCCAAATACATAAGCGCTTCCTAAACCAATTTTTAAATCTGCATTTGCAGGATTAAGTTGTAACGCCTTATTAAACAGTAGAATTGCCTGTTGTGTTTGCCATCCCAACTTTTCTGTATCGTGCTCCTGCCTTAGGCGCCCTAAAAATAATTGGGCAGCAAAGGTGAGCTTTTTTTCTGAATTATCCAACTGGGCAGCTTCGGAAATATAAAATGCATAGGGTTCAAAAGCCGAAACGCTGTCTTTCCAAAAATTGGCCAATTGTTCAAAAGCTTCAATTTGCTGTGTTTTTACATCTCCCCGCTTTACACTATTTTCCAATTTGGCGAGATATTCAATTTTTTGAGGATCTAATTTGGCGGCTAAATCTTTAATAACTAATTGAATGTTAAATGTTTGTTTTGCTTTTTTTGCTCCTGTATCCGTATTCTTTTTGCCGATACTTGTTTTGCCTGCAATAAATAAAAAAGCCACTAATGCCATAGCAACCGCAGCTACTAAAACTTGTTTTTTCACTAAAAAATTAAATTTTGGCAAAGTTAAGCTTTAATCCTCGCCTTCTTCTTTTACAGGTGGAGCTTCTTTAATATTAGGAGAAGTTTTAACTTCCTGCACAAATTCCTTTGCCGGTTTAAAAGCAGGAATAAAGTGTTCGGGAATGGACACTGCAATATTTTTTTTGATATTTCTTCCTATTTTAGCAGCTCTCTTTTTAATGATGAAACTGCCAAACCCACGTATGTAAAGGTTTTCACCATTAGCGAGGGTGGCTTTCACTTCTTTAAACATGGTTTCTAATGTAACCAGTACATCCACTTTGGGAATACCGGTTTTCTCAGAAATTTTGCCAATGAGATCTGCTTTTCGCATAAAACTAAATTTGGAGTATTGAAATTAAGAAAATTTACTATAAAAACAAAAAATAACTTGATTATCAGTTGATTTCCTGTGAATATGCTTGTCAATAATAAACCGAATAAACAATATTTCAGCCAAAAAATTGTGGAGTGGCATAAAAAGCACAACAAGCGGCCAATGCCCTGGAAAGGGGAAAAAGACCCCTATAAAATATGGTTAAGCGAAATAATACTGCAACAAACAAGGGTGCTGCAAGGCTTGGCCTATTACAACCGCTTTGTAACCAAATACCCTACAGTAATGCATTTGGCAAAGGCCAAAGATGAAGAAGTTTACAAACTTTGGGAAGGCCTCGGTTATTATTCTCGCTGCAAAAATTTACTGGCTACTGCAAGGATAATTACTGAAAACGGCGGCATGTTTCCTCAAAAATATAATGATGTACTTGCACTAAAAGGAGTGGGTACCTATACGGCTGCTGCCATTGTTTCGTTTGCCTATAACCAACCTTATGCGGTGGTTGATGGAAATGTAAACAGGATTTTAGCCCGCTGTTTTGGGATTACCATTGCTATTGATAGCACCAAAGGGAAAAAAACAATTGCAACTCTGGCAAATGAATTACTCGATAAAAAGCAGCCGGGTAAATTCAACCAGGCCATGATGGATTTTGGCGCAACTATTTGCAAACCCCGGCAACCACTTTGTAATGAGTGTATCTTACAAGCCAATTGCTTTGCTTTTAAGCACAACCAAACTAGTTTACTGCCAAAAAAAGAAAAGAAAATTACTATTAAAAAAAGATGGATGCATTACCTGCTTGCAGAATATAAAAATAGTTGGCTTATACGAAAAAGGGATGCAAAGGATATTTGGCAAAATTTATATGAATTTATATTAATTGAAACTTCCGATAATCTCTCTAAAAAACAGTTTTTAGCCCATAAACAAATAAAAAAATTTACGGAGGAAAATTTCAGCTTGTTACATTTATCTAAAGAAATTTCGCAGCGCTTAACCCATCAGCAAATTTCGGGCAGGTTTATGCATATAATACTTACTAAAAAAATTTCACCCGAAGGTTATAAGTGGGTACTTAAAGAAGATATTAAAAACAAAGCATTTACCGGTTTTATAAATAAGTACCTTAATACTATAAAAAAGCTGTAAAGCGGTTAAAATTTAAGCAATTGCAGCCAGGGCCGATAATAATTATTATAAATATGCCGTATCTTTAAGTTCAATATTTCTGGAAAAAGATACGCAATAAAAAAAATAAATTATGAGAGGGGTAAACAGGGTAATGTTAATAGGCAATTTAGGAAAAGACCCGGATATACAAATCCTGGAAGGCAATATTGCCGTGGCAAAATTTTCTTTGGCAACAACAGAAACATATAAAGACAGGAGTGGCAAATTAATATCACAAACAGAATGGCATACCGTGGTGTTATGGCGTGGGCTTGCAGATCTGGCACAAAAATATTTGCACAGGGGCAGCCTGGTATATATAGAAGGGCGCTTAAAAACCCGTAGCTGGGAAGATAAAGAAGGCAACAAAAAATTTGCTACCGAAATAGTTGGCGACAACCTGATAATGCTGGATAAAAGAAGTGATGGCGGAGATGTACATGATGCAACTCATGGTGAAGAGTTGCCTCCTCCGGCTATCGAAGGCAATGATGAAAGGCTCCCATTTTAATATTGTGAATCGTAAACCTATACGCAACATTAAAAACCTGCTTTATTAAAGTATTATTATTTACCAAAAAAAGTTGATTTGGATTATCATTCGGCAGTTATAGCTTTCCCCCAAATTTATTTCCTGGCTTTAAATACAGCTGCGGTAACTGTACTCATCTTTGCTGCAGTGCTGTTGCTTTTTCTATCATTTATTACCGCAGGAAGCGAAATAGCTTTTTTTTCCCTTACCAATAAAGATATTAATATTTTAAAAACCCGTCAACAACCTTCCTATCGCCGTATTGTAAACCTTTTGGAGCAGCCTAAAACCCTGCTGGCAGGTATGCTCATTTCCAATGCCCTGGTAAATATTGCTTTTATTTTAATTGCCAATATGCTGGTAGACAACTGGCTGCCTGTAAACGATAGAGGCGGTTACCAATGGCCCGGATGGCTGGTTTTTACAAGCAAGTTATTTTTAGTTACCCTGTTTATTGTGCTTTTTGCAGAAGTGATCCCTAAAGTTTGGGCATCGCACCACAAAGTATGGTTTGCCAGCACATCCTCCTTAATCATTGAAATTTTCAATAGCCTTTTTTATGGCTTGAGTAAAAAACTGGTAAGGTTGAATGATAGGATAGAAAAAAAAATGTCCCCTGAATCGGATGCCAAAATGGATGAAACCAATATTGATTATGCCATTGACCTGCTGCCAGAACATGAAGCCACTAGTAAAGAAAAACAAATATTAAAAGGCATTTACAAATTTGGCAATACCTCGGTAAAACAAATAATGCGTACCCGAATGGATGTAAGCGGCATTTCTTATAGCTGCAGTTTTGAAGAAGTAAAATTGAAAGTGGAAGAATTACATTATTCCCGCCTGCCGGTATATAAAAATAATTTGGATGAAATATCCGGCATGATCCATACTAAAGATTTGCTACCACACTTAAATGAACCGCAGGATTTTGTATGGCAGGATTTAATGCGTACACCCTATTTTGTACATGAGCAAAAATTTATTGAAGACCTGCTGCAGGAATTTCGCAGCAAAAGGGTGCATTTTGCTATAGTGGTAGATGAATTTGGTGGCACTTCGGGCATTGTAACGCTTGAAGATATTATGGAAGAAATTATTGGCGATATTAATGATGAGTTTGACGATATTGAAAGTATAAATAAAAAAATTGATGACTTTAATTACATTTTTGAAGGTAGAAAGATGATTAATGATGCCTGCAAATCCATGGGACTTGCACCCGATACTTTTGATACAATTAGGGGCGACAGCGATTCGGTAGCCGGGCTGGTGCTGGAAATTGCCGGGGAATTTCCAGCAGTTAACCAAAAATTCACTGCAGGTGATTTTACCTTTATCCCGCTTTCAATCAGCAAAAACAGGATCGATAAAGTTCAAATTACCATTCGTAAAAAAGAAGTAGAATAAGATAATAGCTATGAAAAAAAACAACTTTACCCTTCTACTATTTGTCATTTTTTGGACACTGTACTTACAAGCATGCAATGAAACCTATACATCAAAAAAAAGAGGGTATTATAAAATAGATTTACCACAGCACCAATATCAATTATTCGACGATCCTGCTTTGCCTTATAGCTTTGAGTACCCAGTTTACAGCAAAATTGTACAGGACACCGCATACTTTGACAGCAACCCCGAAAACCCTTTTTGGCGCAACATTGATTTTCCTGTTTTTAACGCCAGGATATTTTTAAGTTATAAACAAATTGGCGGCAAAGCACTTTATAAAATACCAATAGGCGAAGGAAAATATAAAGATTCGCTTGGTACAAACCAATTCGATAAGCTGGTAAATGATGCTTTTACCCTCACCAGCAAAAATGAGGTAGTTGCATCTTCTATTACCGATAGTTTATTTTTAACCAAAAATGGGGTAACCGGAGTATTTTTTAAAGTAGGGGGCAATGCGGCTACGGCCAAACAGTTTTTTTTGACGGATTCAGTAAAAAATTTCATTAGAGGTGCATTGTATTTTAGCAGCACACCCAATGCAGATTCTTTAAAACCGGTTCAGGAATTTTTGCAAAAAGATATGGAACATCTTATAAATACCTTTCGCTGGAAAGAGATAAAATAATGTAGCTATGGCTTTTTTATTTTTTATGGCAAAGGGCAAAAATTCAGCATTGTGATTATTAATATCCATAGCAATCAAAAAATAAACGGTAACACATTTGCTATACAACACCGGCACAACTTTTTTGATGCCTTACCAAAAACTTATTATTCTGCCGGCCTGTTACCTGAAAATATTACCGAAGTATGGCCCACACATTTTACTTTATTAGAAGCTGCGCTTTCCAGCAACCTTGCCCTGGCCATTAGTGGTTGCGGATTAAATAAAAACTGTGTAGTAAACTGGCAGCTACAGCAGCAGGCATTCAGCGCCCAGGTGAAACTAGCCAATAAATTTAAAAAGCCTTTGCTGGTAAATGCAGATCTGGCATCAGATGAACTTATACTTTTAATCAGGGAAAATCAAAATACCCAAACGGTTATTTTTTATACCAGCAACACGGCCTGGCCCATGGCTGAAAAATTATTGGCCGCCGGTTATTGGTTGTCATTTAATAAAAATTTAAGAAATACAAAAACGCAGGAAGTATTTTTACAAACGCCCCTTAACCGTATTTTTTTCTTTTCTGATGATGCGGCAGTGCCGGTGGAAGAGCTTTATCAACTGGCCGCCGAAATAAAAGCATTGGCCCTAAACGAAATAATTTTGCAATTAGAATTAAACTTTAAAAAAGTTTTCAAAATTCCTGTTCCATAAAAAATATTTTGAAAAATGACAAAGCTCTCTATAAACATAAACAAATTAGCTACCCTGCGCAACAGCCGAGGACACAATAACCCAGATCTTATTAAAGCAGCAACTGATATCCAGAGATTTGGCGCCGATGGCATCACCGTACATCCACGACCCGATGAAAGGCATATCCGATACGCCGATGTTGTTGCTCTTAAACCAATAATTTCTACCGAGTTTAATATTGAAGGCAATCCAACTGAACAGAAATTTATAGACTTGGTTTTGGCCAGCAAACCTACACAGGTTACACTGGTACCAGATGCTACCGGGCAACTCACCAGTAACCACGGCTGGAACACAATTGAACAGCAGCACTATTTACAAGAAATAATCCCCGTTTTTAAAAATGCTGGTATAAGGGTTTCTGTTTTTGTTGACCCAAATGTGGAAATGGTAACCGCAGCCGCCAAAACCGGCACCGACCGCATAGAACTATATACAGAAGCTTATGCCAAAGGATATGCATCAGGCAAAAAAGAAGCTGCCATTGCTCCCTATATTGCCGCTGCAAAAAAAGCCAACGAACTCGGGCTGGGCATAAATGCAGGCCATGATTTGGATTTACAAAACCTAAAATACTTTTCAAAAAATATTCCTGGTTTATTGGAGGTTTCCATTGGCCATGCATTAATATGCGATGCCATTTACCTGGGTCTAGAAAATACCGTTCAGCTTTATAAACGGCTTATAAAAAGTTAAAGTAAATAAAAAATGGTTTCAAGTTTCCTTACATAAAACAGGTTAAATTTGCCCAACTAAAATTACCTTGGCTTGATAAATGATACTCTACTTCGTGCTTATACATTAATGTGCACGGCCAAAGCAATGGCAGAAACTTATGAAGCCAACAGGCAAATATGCAAATATGTACACAGCACTAGCCGTGGCCACGAAGCCATTCAGCTTGCTACAGCATTTCATTTATTGCCTTGCGATTATGTAAGCCCTTATTACCGGGATGAAAGCTTAATGCTTGGCCTGGGTTTTGAACCGTTTACTTTAATGCTACAGTTGCTGGCTAAAGGCAACGATATTTTTACTGGAGGCAGGGAATATTACAACCATCCCAATTATAAAAAAGAAGACAAGCCAACCATCATCCACCAAAGCAGCGCAACCGGTATGCAGGCTATACCTACAACAGGCATTGCACAGGGATTAAAATTTTTAGCCCAAACAAATAATACATTATTAAAAAAAGGACCGGGAGGAGAAATGCCAGTAGTTATTTGTTCGCTGGGCGATGCCTCTGTTACCGAAGGAGAAGTAAGTGAAGCTTTTCAATTTGCTGCATTGCACCAGTTGCCCATAATTTATTTGGTACAGGACAATGATTGGGGAATTAGCGTTACCGGCTCGGAAGCAAGAACAACAACAGCATTTGAATTTATTGAAGGATTTAAAGGAATAGAAAGGGTAACTGTAGATGGCAGTAATTTTGAAGAGAGCTTTAATGTAATGCAGCAAACCATTGCAGCGGTAAGAAAAAACAGGAAGCCCTGGCTTGTGCATGCAAAAGTTCCCTTACTGGGCCACCATACCAGCGGTGTGAGAAAAGAAACCTATCGCAGCAATGAAGATTTGCAAAAACATTTTGCCAACGACCCTGTAGAAAAATTAAAAAACCAATTGCTTCAATCGGGCATTAATGCCGAAGAGTTAGAGAAAATTGAAGAAGGAACCAAATTATCTGTACAAGAAGCATTTGAAAAAACAGTTGCTTCACCCGAACCGGATGCGGCAACAGTTTCAGAACATATTTTTGCCGAAACAGCAATTATAGAAGAAAAAGGGGAACGCTCACCGGCAGCCAATAAAAAAATTGTAATGGTAGATGCTGCGTTGTTTGCTATAAGGGAAATAATGGAAGATCATCCTGAAGCGCTGCTTTATGGGCAGGATGTAGGCAGGAGGCTTGGCGGCGTATTTAGAGAAGCAGCAACGCTTGCCGAACAATTTGGAGATAACCGTGTTTTTAATACTGCTATACAGGAAGCATATATCATTGGTTCCACTGTGGGTATGAGTGCTGTGGGGTTAAAGCCCATTGTAGAAGTGCAGTTTGCCGATTATATTTATCCCGGCCTCAACCAACTGGTTACCGAAATTTCAAAAAGTTGTTATTTGAGTTGCGGCAAATTTCCGGTTCAAACTTTAATAAGGGTGCCTATTGGCGCTTACGGCGGCGGTGGGCCTTATCACAGTGGTAGTGTAGAAAGTACATTGCTTACTTTTAAAGGAATTAAAGTGGTTTACCCCAGCAATGCAGCCGATATGAAAGGTTTATTAAAGGCTGCATTTTACGACCCAAACCCGGTTGTAATGCTTGAGCATAAAGGCCTGTATTGGAGCAAAGTTGCCGGCACAGAGGAAGCCATGCAAATAGAACCTTCCCGTGATTACATCGTGCCATTGGGCAAAGCCAATATTGCGTTAACTGCCGCCGAAGAAAAAATAGCAAATGGCGAAAGCTGTTGTATCATTACATATGGCATGGGTGTTTTTTGGGCCAGGGTAGCAGCTAAAAATTTCAATCAATCTATTGAAGTTATTGATTTGCGTACCCTTTTTCCTTTGGATGAAGAGCTGGTATTTACCCGGGTAAAAAAACATGGCAAATGCCTTATACTTACCGAAGAACAACAAAATAATTCTTTTGCCGAAGCGCTTGCAGGCAGGGTTTCCAAAGCATGTTTTCAACAATTAGATGCACCGGTTGAGGTATTAGGCGCTTTAAACCTGCCTGCTGTACCCATGAATTTGATTTTAGAAAATGCCATGCTTCCCAATGCAGAAAAGGTAACTGAAAAAATAAAAGATTTGTTGAAATACTGAAGCCTTAATATTTAGGTTAGGTTAGTTCAAAATTATTATCCGATATTTTACCGTCTTTCATGTGTACGATCCTGTCGCTCATTTTAGCTAAATCTTCGTTGTGGGTTACAATTAAAAAGGTTTGCTGGTATTCCCTGCTCAGTTTAATAAATAAATGATGCAATTCACGGGCATTTGCGCTATCCAGGTTGCCGGTGGGTTCATCGGCCATAATAATATCGGGCTTGTTAATTAATGCACGGCATACTGCTACCCGTTGCTGTTCCCCGCCACTCAATTCATTGGGCTTGTTCTTTAGCCTGTCCTGCAACCCCAAATGGGTTAAAAGCTGTGTTGCCCTTTCAATCGTATCTTTTTTATTGGCACCGCAAATCCAGGCAGGGATGCACACATTTTCCAAAGCTGTAAACTCCGGCAACAGGTGATGAAACTGGAAAATAAAACCTATATGCCGGTTGCGATATGCAGAAAGTGCATTACCCGATAATTTATCCGTACGGTTACCGGCTAAAGTAATTTCACCTTTATCAGGGGTATCCAAAGTGCCTAAAATATGAAGCAAAGTACTTTTACCTGCACCCGAAGAACCAACAATACACACAATTTCGCCTTTATTTACCTGGATACTTGCACCCTTAAGCACATGAAGGCTACCGTAAAATTTTTCTATATTTTTTGCCGTTAACACCCACCGAAAATAATAATAAAAAAGCAATATTTGCAGCAGTATAAAAACAGCCCTTATTTTTACCCTTTGGAGGTTGAAAAAATTTTATAAATAATGTTTATCTTCATCCAATGAGACTGCTTACGGTTTGTGCTTTTTTATTCCAAACATTTTTTCTTTTTGCCCAAAACAAAAATGCTACGATAAGCGGCCGTATTATTGATGAAAACGAAAATGGTATCAGCAATGTATCGGTATTGATATTGGGAAAAACCAAAGGTGTACCCGCAAAAGAAGATGGGTCATTTACCATTAGTGTGCCATCCGCAAAAACATTTGCCCTCGTTTTCAGCCATACCAGTTATATATCGGTACAAAAAAATTTCTTTTTGAGCCCTGGGGAAAATGAAACCATAACTATTAAACTATTAAAGAGCGGTAAGTTGCTTGATGAAGTAACCGTAAAAGATGAACGCCAGCGCACCGAAGCCGGGCTAATAAAAATAAACCCAAGAAATGCCTTAACACTTCCCAGCACAACAGGAGGAGTAGAAGCCTTGATAAAAACGCTGGTAGGCAGCAACAATGAACTTACTTCGCAATATAATGTACGTGGCGGTAGCTACGATGAAAACCTGGTATACATCAACGATTTTGAAGTGTACCGCCCATACCTGGTAAGTAGCGGGCAACAAGAAGGCTTAAGCCTTATCAATCCTTCTCTGGCAAGAAATGTATCTTTTTATACAGGCGGTTTCCAGGCAAAATATGGCGATAAAATGAGCAGTGTACTGGATATTCACTATAAAAAACCGGCAAAATTTGCAGGCAGTGTTTATGTAAGTCTGCTGGAGCAGGGCGCTTATACCGAGGGTTCATCTGCAAACAAAAAATTTTCTTACCTGGCCGGTGTTCGCAACAAAAGCAACCAAAGTTTATTAAGCAACCAGCCTACACAGGGCGCTTATATCCCTTCTGCATCCGATGCACAGGCATTGGTAACCTATAAATTTACTGAAAGATGGCAGGCAGAAGTTTTGGGCATTTTCTCATCATCAAGGTTTACTTTTTACCCCGAATCTGTTCAAAAAACCGCATCTGTATTTTCTCCATTTTACACATCCAATATTGGCCTCGATGTGTTTTTTGAAGGGCAGGAAAAAGATAAATACACTTCTTCCCTTTTGGGCATTTCTATTATTCAAAACCCAAATAAAGCAATTAAATTAAAATGGATGGCCAGCCGTTTTAAAGATGATGAAAATGAAAATTTTGACATTGCCGGCGCCTATCTTTTTGGCGAAAGAGATTTTGATAAAGCCAGCAACTCTTTCGGGCAAATTGTTAACCCATTAGGCTCGGGCTATTATCAGGATTATGCCCGCAACAAATTGAATATTGAACTTTGGAATTTTTCGCATAAGGGAAGCTGGGATATAGATAACCATTTTTTTCAATGGGGATTCAGTTATGAACAATCTAAAATTAATGATGTATTAAAGCAATGGCAGTTCAGGGATTCTGCAGGTTATTCCCTGCCTTATACCCCGGGAATAATGACCTTGTTCAGCAACTGGAACAGTAGTGCAAACCTAAATATTAACCGCTTTAATGGTTATGTGCAGGATAATATGCATTTTCAATTAAAAAATGCCGACATCAGTTTGCAGGCGGGAATAAGGTTTAACTTCAATAACCTGAACAAAGAAAATTTAATAAGCCCACGTATGCAGCTAAGCTTAAAACCCGGCTGGAAAAAAGACATGGTGTTTAAACTTGCTGCAGGCGTTTATAATCAGCCGCCATTTTACAGGGAGCTCAGGAAATATGATGGCACCTTAAATACAAATGTACAATCACAAAAAAGCATACAGTTAGTTGCCGGCTGGGATTATAATTTTAAAGGTATTGCATCAAGGCCTTTCCGTATAACGGCAGAAGCTTATTATAAGCAAATGAAAGATGTGGATGTGTATGATGTGGACAATGTAAAAATTCGCTATGCAGGAAACAATAATGCAAAAGCTTATGCAACCGGCATTGAGTTCCGCTTGTTTGGAGAATTGGTACAGGATGCCGAAAGCTGGCTGAGTATTGGTTTTATGAGAAGCCAGGAAGATATTGACAACGATTATTATTATGAATATAAAAATGCTGCCGGCGAAACCATTGGCCCAAAAACCGAAGACCAGGTAATAACCGACAGTGTTAAAAATAATGTGGGCTGGCTACGCAGGCCTACAGACAGGCTCATAACCGCAGGCTTATATCTTGAAGATTATTTAACCACCAATAAAAATTTCAGGGTGCACCTAAATTTATTGTATGGCAGCAATATGAGTTACAATATACCAGGAAGCGTACGTTACCGAAATGGGTTAATTATTGAACCCTATATGCGTATTGACATTGGCTTTAGCGCATTATTACTCAGCGAAAAAAATTTGAGGCGCAGCCATAGCCCATTTCGTGGGTTTGAAAATATATGGGCCAGCCTTGAAGTATTTAATTTAATAGACAGGGCGAATACTATTTCTTATCAATTAATAAAAGATTTTTCCAACAGCACCTATGCCATGCCCAACAGGCTCACACCAAGATTGTTAAATCTTAAATTGCTGGTTAAGTTTTGATTTTTATCTTTTCATTAATACACTTTTTTTGCAATAACCCGTAACTTTTCCACGTTATTATAACGGATGTTAATAAATTATTTAGTTATTCTAAAATTTCAAATCATAAATTTGAAACGAGCAATAATTAAAAACACCTTACACAATTTTAATTAACCCACCCTGCCGCTGCAACTTCGCTAAATGCATGCAGGTAAAATTGAGCAACTTTGACAGAAACGATCATTAACCTTGAAACTGTTAACCCCATTGAATTTTTTGGCGTTAACAATGGCAAACTCGATATCCTTAAGAAAAAATTTCCGTTATTGAAAATTCTTAGCCGGGGAACGCAAATAAAGCTTAGCGGCTCACCGGAACAAATTGAGCAAGCCAGAGAAAAAATTGATTTACTCATTCAGTATCTCCAAAGAAACGGGCACATGAGCGAAAATTATTTTGAGCAAATACTCGGAGGTGATGATGAACGGGCCATTGATAATTTTATGGACCGTAACATTAATGATGTGCTTGTATTTGGGCCAAATGGAAAAACAGTAAGGGCAAGGACATCAAACCAAAAAATGATGGTAGAAGCCTGCGATAAAAATGATATTGTATTTGCCATTGGTCCTGCAGGTACCGGTAAAACATATACCGCCGTTGCCCTGGCAGTAAGGGCATTAAAAAATAAACAGGTTAAAAAAATTATCCTCACAAGGCCTGCCGTAGAAGCCGGCGAAAGCCTTGGTTTTTTACCCGGCGACCTTAAAGAAAAAATTGACCCATACCTACGGCCTTTATATGATGCCCTGGATGATATGATACCTGCAGATAAATTGGGCTATTACATGAGTACACGTACCATTGAAATTGCGCCGCTTGCCTACATGCGTGGCCGTACGCTGGACAATGCCTTTATAATTTTGGATGAAGCCCAAAACACCAACGACCTTCAAATTAAAATGTTCCTAACCCGTATTGGACCAAATGCAAAAGCCATTATTACCGGCGATCCTTCACAAATTGATTTGCCTAAAAACCAATACAGCGGTTTGTTTAAAGCCTCAAAAATTTTAAAAAATATAGACGGTATTGCCCATATTGAACTCAATGAAGAAGATGTAGTAAGGCACCGCCTCGTAAAGCGCATCATCAGGGCGTATAACCAATTTGATGAAGCAAATGAAAAAAAACAAGAAAGAGAAACCAAACAGTAATACCTAAAACGATTTCAGGCTACACCCAATGACTCACCTAAACACTAACAAATTAAGGCGGCTTTTTAGCCGCTTTTTTATTTACCCTATGTAAAAGATATTTACCTTTAATTATTATTTAAAAAAACATGATAAAAAATATTTTTATTGCTTGTACCCTTTCTTTTTCATTTACCCAATGTAAACAAAAAGAAATGCAAAAACCCGAAACTGCCCTGGATGCCGGAAGGGCTTTTATAAGAGCCAGTCTTGACGGGGATTTTAAAGATGCGGAAAATTTGCTTCTGAAAGATTCGCAAAATGTACAAATGTTCAGCTCATATAAAACTTATTATGACCGGTTATCACAGGACAAAAAAATACATTACAAAAAAGCTTCGTACACCATTAATAAATACCAGGATGCTAACGACTCTACTACAATAATCAATTACAGCAACGATTATATGAAGAAGCCCATGGAAATAAAAGTGGTTTGGTACCATAATGAGTGGAAAATTGACTTTAAATACATTACTTCCGAAAACACCCCATTAAATTAATGCTTAAAAATTTGCTTATAGTAGGTGCTGGCGGGGCACTGGGATCCATAGCAAGGTTTTTAATTTATTTCATCTTCTCCAAAAATATTTTTTCGGCAAATACGCTCATCATCAATATTACAGGAAGTTTTATTATTGGCATATTGTATGCGCTAAGTTTAAAACAAAATGCCGTAGCAGAAACTACACTGCTATTTTTGGTTACTGGTATTTGCGGCGGATATACCACATTCTCTACCTTTAGCCTGGAAAATATCCAGCTCCTGCAATCAGGAAAAATATTGACCGCTATACTTTATTCATTATCGAGCCTTGCCGGAGGGCTGCTGGCGTGCTGGCTGGGTTATAAATTATTACAGGTAAAATAAAAAAAAATGAACCAATATGTATTACATCCCTGGCATGGGGCACATTATGGCAATAAGCAACCACAAGAGGTAAATGCACTTATTGAAATTTCGCAAGGCAGTAAATGCAAGCATGAAATTGACAAGCAAACAGGTCTGCTTAAGTTAGACCGTATTATTTATTCTTCATTTCATTACCCGGTAAACTATGGTTTTATTCCACAAACGCTTGGCCACGATGGCGACCCATTGGACATTTTGGTGATGTGCAGCGAGCCCATTCAACCGCTTTGCCTTGTAGAAGCAACGGTTATTGGCAATATGCAAATGATTGACAGCGGCGAAAAAGACGACAAGATTATTGCCGTTGCTTCAAAAGACCCATCGGTAAACCACATTAAAGATATTGACAGTATTCCCCAGCATTTTTTTGCCGTTTTAAAAAACTATTTTGAACAATATAAAGTTTTGGAAAACAAAGTGGTAAATATTGATAATTTTCAAAGCAGGGAAATTGCCTTTACCATTATTGAAGAAGCAATAACTTTATACAAAAATAAATTTTCCGGTTCTCCCAAATAATAAATACCATGGATACACAAACCATACTCATCCTGTTTTGTATTGGCATTGTTGCCGGAATGCTAAGTGGAATTGTAGGTATTGGCGGCGGCATAATTATTGTTCCTGCACTGGTGTTCTTTTTAGGTTTTTCGCAACTCAAAGCACAGGGAACCTCACTGGGTATATTATTATTGCCCGTAGGTATTTTGGCGGTAATACAATTTTATAAACAAGGGTACATTGACATGAAAACTGTTGGCATTGTAGCCTGCAGTTTTGTAGTTGGCGGCTACCTGGGCAGTAAAATTGCATTAGCACTTCCGCAGGAAACGGTTAAAAAAGTTTTTGCCGTTTTATTGCTGCTCATCAGTATTAAAATGTTTTTTTTCGATAAGCAAAAAACTGCTTCGGTAAAAATAAACAGTGTTACAGAAAAACCAGTTTAATTTTTTTTCCCCGGTGCCAGTAATGAAAAAAAAATCATTACCCAGCCAATAATAAATGCAACGCCACCAAAAGGGGTAATAGCGCCCACCCAATTTAAACCTTCGATTTGCTGTGCCTTAAAAAAAGTTACAAGATATAATGAGCCGCAAAATAATATGATGCCCATAATAAAAAACCTGGCTGCATTTAATAAAACCTGAGTAGCAAACTCTTTATATAAAATACCCACGGCCAGCAATGAAAATACATGGTAAAACTGGTATCGCACTGCAGTTTCAAATACGGCTAACCCCTGCAGATCCAGCATTTTTTTTAAGCCATGCGCCCCAAATGCACCAAGGGCAACGCTTACCGCACCCAAAAGAGCCGCTGTTTTAATTATCCCTTTATGCATGATGTGTATCTAAATTGGGTTGTAAAATAATATCCAGGCTTTTCGCTGTGAGGTTTTTAACTGGCATTTTTATTTGTGCCTGGTCATAAAAACTTTTCCTTTCGTTCATCAGTTTTTCAATAAAGAAAATAATTTCTCCTTCGTTTTTATCTTTTAACAAAGGCCGGGAACGGGTTTCTTTTTTAATATTTTCAAAAACTTCGGCAGGCGTTGCTTCAAGCAGTATGGTTAGCCCGTTTTCGTTCATCCATTCCATACTATTATGGGAACAGGGCGCTCCGCCGCCGCAGGCAATAATGCTGTTATCAAAAGGTAATGTAGAACGCAGGCAATCGGCCTCAACCTCACGGAAAAACTCCTCCCCTTTTTGTTCAAAAATGTCGAGTACTTTTCCATTTTCCTTTTCCTCTATCAGGGAATCCAAATCCATAAAAGGCATTTGGTGTTTTTTTGCCCATACTTTTCCCCAATAAGATTTGCCTGTACCCATAAAACCAATGATGTAAATCTTTTTTTTCATTTTAATTTTTTCATAGCTTGTAGCTTGTTATAAATTATGTGCAGCTATAACCTCCAGCGATGCCTTAATCAGGTTTTCTACAGCAGCTGCGCCATCTTTTGAAAATTGTTTTAAAACCCTGTTGGCCACAATTACATTTAAGCTCAGGCACCTGTGCCTTAGCGCCCTACCCAGACCATAAATTGCCGAGGTTTCCATTTCAAAATTAGAAATGAAAGTATTTTCAAACCGAAAATCGGTTAATTTTTCAATTAATCCCGGATAAGCAAGACCAAGCCTTAAAACCCTGCCTTGCGGGCCATAAAAACCGGGGCAACCTACGGTAATACCCTGGTAAAAGCCTTTAGAAAAATGTTGCAGCAATTCATTGCTTCCTGTAAAAATATAAGGCGTAACATTTCCTTTAAGGCCTGTGTGGGCAATAAACGCATCAATCATTTGGGTTTCTTCTTTTGTACATTGTTCGTTATAATAATGCATTACATTGTCAAAGCCCAGCCCATGGCTTCCGGCTACAAAACTATCTACAGGAATATGGGCCTGTAAAGAACCGCAGGTGCCAAAGCGAAAAATACTTAAAGAACGTAATTGCGGTTTTATGGTCCTGTTTGTAAAATCTATATTCACCAGTGCATCCAGTTCATTCATTACAATATCTATATTATCCGGGCCAATTCCGGCGCTCGTTACTGTAATGCGCTTTGTTCCTAAGTGTCCGGTATGTGTAATAAATTCCCGGTGTTGCAGCCGGTGTTCAATTGTATCAAAGTATTTACTTACAATGGGCACACGGTCGGGGTCGCCTACAACAATCACTGTATCGGCCAGTTCATCCGGCCTTACGCCCAGGTGATAAATGGCGCCACGCTTGTCCAATATCAGTTCCGATTCGGGAATTTTGTTCATATATAAATTATTATGGTAAGGTACAAATCAAAAAAAAGAATCAACCAGGCACCAGGTTTTGAAAGCAATAAATCAAAAATATTTATTGCTGTTCCTTAAAAATAAAGAATATTCTAAATTATAAGCGAGTTTCTTTAAATTTGGCTTATTACATTTATTTCTATGGCAGAAAAACAATTGACCAATTTGCCCGATTTTAGCTTATCGCCCCATATTGACCAGGTAGGTGTGGAAGAAAGGGTAAGCCGGGTTACCAAGCGCAGTATTAAAAAAGAAACCAAGCTTAACGGGCTGCTGCTTACCTTAAATATGATTGACCTTACCACATTGGAAGGCAAGGATACCGATGGAAAAGTGCAGCAAATGTGTTACAAAGCAAAGCATTTACATGATATTTATGAAGGCTTGCCAACAGTTGCTGCTGTTTGTGTTTATCCATCAATGGTACGCATTGCAAAAAAAGCGGTAGAAGGTTCAGGAGTAAAAGTGGCTGCTGTTGCAACGGCTTTTCCCAGCGGGCAGGCGCCGGGAGATGTAAAAATAAGAGATACCAAATTTGCCGTAAATGAAGGTGCCGATGAAATAGATATGGTGATAAGCCGTGGTAAATTTTTACAGGGAGAATACAATTTTGTTTTTGATGAAATAGCCGCCGTTAAAGAAGCTTGTGGCGAAGCAAGGCTTAAAGTAATTTTAGAAACCGGCGAACTGGTAACCTATGATAAAGTACGCAGGGCTAGCGATATTGCCATGTATGCAGGCGCCGATTTTATTAAAACCTCAACCGGAAAAATTTCACCTGCAGCTACTTTGCCCGTAACCCTGGTGATGCTGGAAGCCATTCGTGACTTTTATTATAAAACCGGTAAACGCATAGCCATGAAACCTGCGGGCGGAATTTCTAAATCTAAGCTGGCATTGCATTACCTGGTATTGCTCAACGAAATTTTAGGAGAAGAATGGATGAATAACCAATGGTTTCGCTTTGGGGCAAGCAGCCTGGCCAATGATGTACTGATGCAAATTATGAAAGAAAAAACCGGCGTTTATCAAAGCGCCAATTACTTTAGTATTGATTAACGTCGCCAACTTTCTTAAACGATATCAAACGACTTAAACCTATAAACGATTTAAACCATTTATAATGGCCAAAACAAAAAACAATACCATAAAATTAAAGTTTGACAGTGCAAGAAAATTTGCACCGGCACCCGAAAGCAGGAGCGCTGCAAAAATAAATGCCCGATATGATCATTTTATAAATGGAAAATTTGAAAAACCACAAAGCAAAAAATACTTTAGCACTATAAACCCAGCAACAGAAGAAAAACTGAGCGAAGTAGCCGATGGCAATGCAGCAGATGTTGTCAAAGCCGTAAAAGCTGCCCGTACCGCTTATGATAAATATTGGAAAAATATGAAAGGTTCGGAGCGTGCAAAATATATTTATCGCATTGCCCGTATGGTGCAGGAAAGGGCAAGGGAACTGGCCATAATAGAATCGCTCGATGGCGGCAAACCCATAAGGGAAAGCAGAGATTTTGATGTACCCACTGCTGCAAACCATTTTTTTTATTACGCAGGCTGGGCCGATAAATTAGAATATGCATTCCCCAACCGAAAGGCAAGTCCTTTGGGTGTAGCTGGGCAAATTATTCCCTGGAATTTTCCTTTATTAATGGCAGCATGGAAAATTGCACCAGCACTGGCAACAGGAAATACCGTGGTATTAAAACCTGCAGAAAGCACACCGCTTACTGCATTAAAACTTGCAGAAATTATTCAGGAAGCCGATTTGCCTCCCGGGGTTGTAAATATTTTAACCGGTGCAGGAGCAACCGGCGCTGCGTTGGTAAACCATCCGGGTGTAGATAAAATTGCATTTACCGGTTCCACCAATGTAGGAAAAATAATTCAAAATGCTATTGCCGGCACACCTAAAAAAGCCACGCTTGAATTAGGCGGAAAAGCCGCCAATATTATTTTTGAAGATGCTGCAATTAACCAGGCAGTAGAAGGGGTAATTAATGGAATATTTTTTAACCAGGGACATGTATGCTGCGCTGGTAGCCGCCTTTATGTACAGGAATCTGTTTACAAAACCGTTGTACAAAAATTAAAAGACAGGCTTGAAACTTTAATTGTGGGCGACCCACTGGATAAAAATACCGACATTGGTGCCATCAACTCAAAAGAGCAGTTGAACATCATCAATAACTATCTCAAAATTGGGCAAAAAGAAGGAGCCGCTATGCATCAAAGCAGCGTTGCATTACCTTCAAAAGGGTTTTGGTGCAGGCCAACCATTTTTACCAATGTGGCACAAAGCAACCGCATAGCGCAGGAAGAAATTTTTGGCCCCGTTCTGGCCATTCAAAGTTTCCGCACCGATGATGAAGTAATTGATAAAGCCAATAACACGCCTTATGGATTAAGCGCCGGGGTGTGGACGGATAAGGGTTCTAAAATTTTCAACCTAACCACAAAACTTAGAGCAGGTGTTGTGTGGGCAAATACGTTCAACAAATTTGATCCCAGTTCTCCCTTTGGAGGTTATAAAGAAAGTGGCTATGGAAGAGAAGGAGGATTGCATGGGTTGAGTGCGTATGTGAGGATTGTATAGAGAAAGAATGGCTTTTAGGAGAAAAGAATGAAACCCTTATGTGCTAATAAAAAAAAAATTAAACTATGCCCCGTCTCGAAGTTTTAAAAACATACAAAATATTTATTGCTGGTAAATTTCCCCGTACCGAATCGGGCAGGTATTATATTGCTGAAAATAAAAAAGGCGATAAGCTGGCCAATGTATGCCTTAGTTCACGCAAAGATTTCAGGGATGCTGTAATTGCGGCCCGTTCTGCATTTAATGATTGGGGAAGCCGTGCAGCATTTAACAGAAGCCAGGTATTATACCGCATTGCCGAAATGCTCGAAGGCAGAAAGGCTCAGTTTATTGACGAGTTGATGAAACAGGACAGTACAAAAGAGCAGGCAGAGAAAGAAGTTTCACTGAGTATTGAACGGCTCATTTATTACGCCGGATGGTGCGATAAATTTCAACAGCTTTATAGTACGGTAAACCCAGTTGCCTCTTCACACTTTAATTTTAGTGCGCCGGAACCTACTGGTGTTGTAAGTATAATTGCCCCACAAAACAATTCGCTCATAGGGCTGGTAAGTGTAATTGCCCCAATAATTGCCGGCGGCAACACCTGTGTGGTACTTGCATCGGCAAGTAAACCATTATGTGCCGTAACATTTGCCGAAGTGCTGGGCACAAGCGATGTGCCCGGTGGTACAATAAACATACTCACCGGAAAGCCCGGCGAATTGCTAAGCTGGTTTAGCGACCACATGGATGTAAATGCCATTGTATTTTGTGAAAATGATAAAGAGGCAATCCTTAAAATACAACAAAAAGCCACGCTCAATTTAAAAAGGGTTTTGCTATGGAACAATTACAACTGGCTTCTTGAAACAGCACAAAACCCTTACCTCATAAACGATGCCCAGGAAATAAAAACCACCTGGCACCCCATTGAAAATATTGGTGGCGCAAAAGCAGGGTATTAAATTTAAATAATTTTTTTGGGGAACAGGTTATATTCATAATAAGTGTCAACTTTTTCAGGATGATGCAAGTTAACCAGTTGCACTTATACCGATAAAGAAGACAACAAAAAACACGATAACAAAGTACAGGCAAATGAATTGCTTATGCTTGGTAAAGCTATTGTTTAAATAAAAAGTTGCAAAAGGGGCTACTTAAATGCGGCCTCTTTTTTTATACTTGGAAACCGACATTGATTTTGTAATTTTATTACGCTTTATGGATATACCAACAACTACACATAACGATTTACTTGAACTTGCCGAGGGATTTATAAATGACAGCAACCAACCGGTATTTTTAACGGGCAAAGCAGGAACCGGTAAAACTACTTTTTTAAAACATATTATAAAGCATAGTGTAAAAAACTGTGCGGTAGTTGCGCCTACTGGTGTGGCAGCTATAAATGCCGGTGGTGCAACCATTCATTCATTTTTTCAATTACCCTTTACTCCATACCTGCCACAGGGCGCTTTTGAGCAGCACACATTGGCAACAAATGAACCGCACAATTTAATGGCCAGCATGCGCTTAAGCCAAAAACGCCGGGAGGTATTACAGCAATTGGAGCTGCTTATTATAGATGAAATAAGTATGGTAAGGGCTGATGTACTGGATGCCATGGACAATGTATTGCGCCATGTACGCAGCCGCCGCAGGCAACCTTTTGGTGGGGTGCAGGTTTTATATATTGGCGATTTATACCAGTTGCCACCCGTAGTAAAAGATGAGGAATGGATATTACTGAAAAATTATTATGAAAACCCTTTTTTCTTTAGCAGCAAAGTAATGGCAGAGCAACCGCCCGTTTATATAGAATTAAAAAAAGTATATCGGCAGCACGACAGCCACTTTATACAGATCTTAAACCAGGTACGCAATAACGATATGGACGAAGAGGGCTACAACCTGTTGCACGAACGCTTAAATAAAAGGCCTGCAAATGAAGGAGTAATTACCCTTACTACGCATAATGCCACGGCCGATCAATTAAATAATAGTGCATTGGGGTTAATAAAGGATAAAGAATTTGTGTACCGGGCAAATGTTGATGGAGATTTCTCCGAACGCATTTTTCCTACAGAAGAATATTTGCGGTTAAAAAAAGGAACCCAGGTAATGTTTTTAAAAAATAATACCGAGAAAGGTTATTATAACGGAAAAATTGGAACCATTAGCAACCTGGAAGAAGATAAAATAGTGGTTAACTGTAAAGATGCAGATGGAGAAAAAGAAATTGAAGTACAAAAAGAAACCTGGCGAAATGTAAAATATACCGTAGATGAAAAAAAGAGTAAAATTGAGGAAGAAGTAGCGGGCAGTTTTACACAATACCCGCTTCGGCTGGCCTGGGCCATAACCATTCACAAAAGCCAGGGCCTTACCTTCAACCAGGTAATTATTGATGCGCAAAGGGCATTTGCACCTGGCCAGGTGTATGTGGCGTTAAGCCGCTGCAGAACTTTAGAAGGCATTTATTTACAATCTGCTATTGCCCATAAAAGCCTGCGAAGCGATGATCGTATTGTGGCTTATTGCCAGCAACAATCAGCAAGCGATGAGTTAAGAAAATCATTAGCGCAAGCTACCTGCAACTTTCAGCAGGAAATTATTTTAGCGCTCATGAATTTTTCGGATATGGCCTACCATTCCAAAAAATTATCAGATTTTATCATTCAGCAACCAAGCTTTGGAAAAAAATCAATTGAGTGGGCCGCACACAATGTAATGCAAGCTGAAATTTATAAAAAGCATGGCAATACATTTAGTGCAGAATTACAAAAGCTTTTTGGCGAAATGCCGCCCAAACAAAATGAAGCTGTTACAAAAAGGTTAACCACTGCATCAAAATGGTTTATAAACGAATTAGAAAATTTAAAAGAACATTTAAGAACCATTAAAGCTTCTACCGATAACCGGCAGGTTGCGCTTGACTTTAATAGCCGGGCCGGCAAATTGTACGAAGCCATTTGCAACAAAATGTTTTTGCTTACTGCTTGCACGCAAACATTTGACCTTAATTATTTTCAAAAACACAAAGCATCGTATAAAGCTGTTCCGTTTCCTGTTTCTATTTATGCAGCAGCTACCGAAAAATTATCGGGCATGGCAGACCTTAATTTATTGAATCAATTAAGAAATTTACGCAGCCAAATGGCAGAAGATGCAGGAATAGCCCTATTTATGATATGCAGTACCGAATCATTGGAGCTCATGGCTACCTATTTCCCTTTTACAGAAAAAGATCTTGAAAAAATTAAAGGCTTTGGTACCAAAAAAATTAGCCAGTACGGAAACCCTTTTTTAGAAACAATTAGGGATTATTGCAATTTTTTTGCCATTGAAACACAAATGCATTTAATTGGCGGTACTAAAAAGAAAAAAACACCCAAAGCTACTAAGAACGATACCAAACTTTTAACCTTCGACTTATACCAGCAAGGTAAAACAATTCAGGAAATTGCAACACTTCGAAATTTAAGCACATCAACTATTGAATCGCACTTAGCGTATTATATACAATCAGGCAGTATTGCCATTCTGGATATATTAGATGTGCAAACCTACCGGGATATTAAAGCGCAGGTACAAAAAAACCCTGCTGCCGCACTTGCAGAAATAAAAACACAATTACGGCAATATAGTTATGGCCAAATAAAGATGGTGATGGCGGCAAAAGAAAGCAACTAAAAAATTGGTTGGACTCCTCAACTAAATATCTTCTACCTCCAGTTTTTACAATTCATCAATAAGAATATTAAAAGTTTACTGTGCCCTCCCATTGCATCTATTCAGAATAAGAGCAGCTGCCGTTTTATATCTTTATCTGAACGATATCCAATGATCCATAAATAAAGTTGACAGATGCTCTGCTTCACTTAAATACAACAAAGCCCAAAAAAAGGGGCTTTGTTTACTTTATAATTAAAATGTTTATTTATACTGGGGCGCTAAACCTTTTGCCAGCTCTGCAACTTTTTTAAGCCCATCTTCGGGCAGGTTGCCTTTTTTAAACTCGGCCAACACTTCGGGGTATTTATTTTCCATTTCCATCAAAAAGTGGTCTTCAAATGCTTTTACGTTTTTCACCGCCACATCTTTCAATAATCCCTGTGTACCTAAGTAAATAATTGCTACTTGTTTTTCTACAGCAAATGGGCTGTATTGCGCCTGCTTCAACACTTCCACGTTTCTTGCACCTTTATCTATTACATTTTTGGTAGCCGCATCAAGGTCGCCGCCAAATTTAGAAAATGCTTCCAGCTCACGGTAAAGCGCCTGGTCAAGCTTAAGGGTACCGGCAACTTTTTTCATAGATTTTATTTGCGCATTTCCCCCCACACGGCTCACGCTGATACCTACGTTAATAGCCGGCCTTATACCTGAGTTAAACAGGTTACCTTCCAAAAATATTTGCCCGTCGGTAATAGAAATTACATTGGTGGGAATATAGGCAGATACATCACCCGCCTGTGTTTCAATAATGGGCAATGCAGTTAAAGAACCACCACCTTTTACCAAATGTTTAATGGATTCCGGCAGGTCGTTCATTTGCTTTGCAATTTCATCTTTTGAAATTACTTTGGCAGCCCTTTCTAATAAGCGGCTATGCAAATAAAATACATCACCAGGGTATGCCTCACGGCCCGGCGGGCGGCGGAGCAGCAAAGAAACCTCACGGTAAGCCACGGCCTGCTTTGATAAATCATCATAAATAATTAATGCAGGGCGGCCGGTATCACGAAAAAATTCCCCAATGGCAGCGCCTGCAAATGGTGCGTAGAACTGTAATGGAGCAGGGTCGCTGGCAGATGCAGCAACAATTGTTGAATAAGCCATAGCGCCGTTCTCTTCCAGCGTTTTCATAATACCAGCAATGGTAGATGCTTTTTGCCCAATACCTACATATATACAATAAACCGGCTGGCCGGCATCATAAAACTCTTTTTGGTTAATGATGGTATCAATGGCAATTGCGGTTTTACCGGTTTGGCGGTCGCCAATTATAAGCTCACGTTGTCCACGCCCAATTGGTATCATGGCATCTATGGCTTTAATACCAGTTTGCAAAGGTTCTTTTACCGGCTCACGAAAAATTACACCAGGAGCTTTTCTTTCCAAAGGCATTTCATATAACTCGCCTTTGAGCGGGCCTTTACCATCTATTGGCTGGCCCAATGTATTAATTACACGGCCTGCCATACCATCGCCAACTTTAATAGAGGCAATTTGGCCGGTACGTTTTACTTTATCGCCTTCTTTAATTTCCGTGCTTTCACCCATCAATACCACACCCACATTATCTTCTTCCAGGTTTAGCGCAATGGCTTTTACGCCGTTTTCAAATTCTACCAGCTCTCCCGACCGAACATTGTTGAGGCCATATACACGGGCAATACCATCACCCACCTGTAATACAGTGCCAATTTCTTCAAGATTTGCCGAAGCATTAAAATTGCTCAACTGCTGGCGAAGTATCGCCGAAATTTCATCTGGTTTAATTTCTACCATACAATTTTATTTATTTGTTTACCGGCTCAATACCCGTGGTCAACATCGTTGTGTCACTCACTTCGGCATTCCCGGCAATGATCATCAATTTTTAGGCCGCAAAGGTAAGCCTTGAACCTGTACCGGCAAAAAATTTCCCTTATTTATCTGCTTAATTTTGAGAACATAATTTTGTATTTATACAAAAAAAATATAATTTTATTTTTCCCAATGTAAAAAACCAAATTTTTGACTTTATGAAAAACCTTACAACTGGCCTTTTATGCCTTATAAGCGGAATTTTAGCCTTGCCCTTCAGCAGCAATTCTCAGGCAATTTATCCTGTTTCCCTGCAGGAAAAAGTGCAAAACTCTTCTTTAATTGTTGAAGCCTTAGTAGAATCGCAATCTTCTTTTTGGAACCCGGCACACACCGGTATTTTTACCAGTAATAAAGTAAAATTATCCAAAGTTTTTAAAGGCAGCATACAGGCCCAATATATAGATATATTAACCGTTGGCGGCTCGGTAGGTAATGAAGCCATTGAAGCCAGCGACCTTGCCAGCCTGCAATTGGGCGAAACAGGCATTTTCTTTTGTTTCCCAAACAGTATTAACCTAAGAAACCCCCAAACCAATGAGTTGCTTTATGATATTTACAGCAGTGCACAGGGTTTTATAAGGTATGACCTGGTAAGTAAAATTGCCGATGCACCATTTGTAAGTTATAAAAATATTGTAACCAACCTATATCCCATACTTGAGCAGGCAACAGGAAGAACTTATGAAAATAAAAATCCCGGTTTTAGTATTAGTGCCTGGCCTGTAGTGCAACAAACTAATGTTTTAGGCATCACTTCATTTTCGCCTGCAAATGTAGTATCAGGCGCTACAGAAAACCCTGCCCAAAACCTGCTCACTATTAATGGTACCGATTTTGGGCCAAACAGTGGATCTGCTGCAATACTTTTTGACGATGCCAATAATGGAACCGGTGGCACAGTTTTTACTGTTGCCTATAATGATCCACTTGTAGTATCCTGGACCAATACGCAAATACAGGTTCGTGTACCCAGCCGTGCAGGCACAGGTTTTTTCCAAGTGCGAGATGCTTCAGGCACTTCGGTTACTTCTCCCACTTCACTCAATGTAAATTATGCTGTACTTTCTGCATCATCCTCCGGCGCTATTAAACAAACCAATTTAATGGATGATAATGGCCTGGGTGGTTACAGCATTGTATATAGTACCAATACCGCAGGTAATGGAGTTGACCTGGATGCATCACCAACAAAAGCAACTTTTCAAAGGGCTTTAAATACCTGGAGAGAAGTAAGCGGTTTAAATTTTATTGAAGGCGGAACCACAACCGTACAGGCTGTAACAGGAGATGGATTAAATGTGGCCATGTTTGATAATACAAATACCGGGTATCCACCTTTAGCAGCAGGAATATTAGGGGTTTGTTATTCTTATTCTTCAAACTGTGGTGCTTCGTTTGCCTTTCGTAAGCCGGAATTTGAAATTGTATTAAGAAACAATCTTGTTTCATTGGGCAGTACTACATTTGAATCCGGGCCATGTTACCCTGCAAGTGGTATTACCGATATGGAAGCCGTAATTCTTCATGAGTTGGGTCATGCCTTAAACCTTGCCCATATTAATGACAGCTACCAGGGTTCTTCTTATGCCACTTATAACCCTACTAAAGTAATGAACTTTGCTATTTTAGCCGGTACGGCTCGTAAATCGCCGGATTGGTCAGCATTTATTGGTTCGCAATATTGTATTAATCCAAAAGGGTTAAGCTATGGTGCTTGTACTTCAGGCATAGAAATGTTGCCACTTACACCCATTAACGAAGCAAAAGACGAATGCCCTGTTTTTCCTTCGGTTACCACACCCAATAATACTATGATAAATTTTGACCTGGTACATGCAACAAGCAATAAAAATGGCGATCCGCAATTTACTGCTATCAATTGTGCAGGTACAGGTTTAGGCATTACCAATAATGCCTATTTTGCCCTGCTTACCGGCACAGGCACTACCATTGATATGGTAGTGAGTGATTATGTTACATCGCCTGCAAGCCAAAGTGGTTGTGCCTCTGCAGGTGTTGAATTAGCGCTATACCAGGTAAGCTCCTGCCCGGCCGGCCAGGCTTTTCCTGCTCCGGTTGCCTGCCGTACTTTTACAGGCAATGGAGCGTTGGCAACATTTACAGGGTTGCTTACAGGTACAAATTACCTGCTTTTTGTAGATGGCAAAAATAATACTAAAGCCAACTTTAATATTTTGCTCAATGGCACGGCTTTGCCAGTAAGGCTTACCCAATTTTCCGGCATTGCAAAAAATAGTTTTAATGAGTTGATATGGTCATTACAAATTACTTCCACAGAAAAATCAATTGTTCTGCAATCTTCTGTTGATGGGTTTTTGTTTTATGATATTTATGAACAACCCATTATCAATGGCACTACAGATTTACACGGAAAATATAATGATTTTACAACCGATGCTAAAAAACATTATCGTCTAAAAATTGCAGATCAAAACGGCAGTATTAGTTTTTCCAATATACTGCTGCTGCAAAGAGAAAGCAACAGCTTCTCTGTTTCCCCCAATCCTGCAAAAGATTTTATAAATATTTCGCTACAGGTAAAAAATCGTAGCGTTTATCAATTTGAATTATACAATGCAGCAGGTAAATTAGTAAAACGCCAGTTAGAAACCCTGGAAACAGGGATGCAAAGCATCCAACTCAATGGATTAAATAAGTTAGCTGCCGGCGTTTATACCTTAAAAGTTGGCAATGAAAAAACAACAGAAAGAATGAAGCTGATGATAAAGTAGTAGGTAGGGAAAGTTACAGCAACCAAAAGCAAATTTATTACAAAAAAAGTAAGTGTATATTTAGGCAACCTGTTTAAGTAGTCTGTAAATAGATTCTTAGACAATGTTTCCAGAAAAGAACTTTATAGTTTTCAAAAACTTTAATATCGCCCCGTTCAAAACTTCGCATTTAGTAAATTATATTTCCTAAATTTTCAAAAAACATTGAAAATGGGTAGTAGCTTTGCTTTAAAATCGGCAAAAAATGAAAATAGTTATCGTTGGCGCCGGCTTTGGCGGCCTAAGGCTTGCCCGAAAACTCAATAATAAACCCGGTATTGAAGTAGTATTGATAGACCGGTTTAACCACCACCAGTTTCAACCTTTATTTTACCAGGTAGCTACGGCAGCGCTTAATGGCAGCGATATTTCATTTCCGTTGCGTAAAGTTTTTCATAACAGTAAAAATGTAAGCGTTCGCCTTGCTGAACTTTCTCAAATAAATGCTGCTGATAATACGGTTGTAACCTCCGAGGGAAATTTTGCATACGATCAACTGGTAATAGCCACAGGTGCAGATACCAACTTTTTTGGCAACAGCAATTTTGAAAAATTTGCCTGGCCCATGAAAAGCACCGTAGAAGCTATGGAAATACGCAACCATATTTTAAAAAACTTTGAAGCTGCATTAATGGAAGCGGATGTGCTGCACAGGCAAAGGCTCCTGAATATTGTGGTGGTAGGCGCAGGGCCTACCGGTGTTGAGCTAAGCGGCGCCATTGCCGAAATGAAAAAATATGTATTACCCAAAGATTATCCTGAGCTGGATTTTGAAGCTATGAATATTTATCTTTTGGAAGGCGGCCTCAAAACACTCGCCGCCATGAGTGAAAAAAGCAGCCTGCAGTCTAAAAATTATCTTGAAAGGCTGGGTGTAAAGGTAAAAACCAATGCAATGATGCAGGATTATAACGGCAAAACGGTTTTTTTAGCAGATGGCAGCAGCATAGAATCATCAATGGTTATTTGGGCAGCAGGCATTAAAGGTAATATCCCCACAGGAATTGATGCATCGCTTATTGTAAGGGGAAACCGCATTAAAGTAAACCTGCAATGTAAAGTGGAGGGCACAAAAAATATTTATTCCATAGGAGATGTTGCCTATATGGAAGAGCCCGCTTACCCAAAAGGGCATCCGCAGGTGGCGCCGGTAGCCATGCAACAGGCAGATTTGCTGGCTAAAAATTTTATATATTTAAACAGTAGAAAATTAAATAAAAAAATTACAGAATTTACTTACCATAATAAAGGTTCTATGGCAACTGTAGGCCGCAACCTTGCCGTAGTGGATATACCCAAACCAAAATTACATTTAGGTGGTTTATTGGCCTGGATGATTTGGATGAGCCTTCACCTAATGTTGATTTTAGGCGTAAAAAACCGTTTCTTTATTTTTCTTAACTGGTTGTATGCGTATTTTACCCGTGATCAAAACCTGCGGTTGATTTTTAAAAAATACTATTAAAAAATGAGGATTTAATTGCCTTGTTTCATTTGCTGGCCTTCATCGTAAGTCATAACCCTGTAACCACTTTTAGGCTCTTCAAACAAGGAAGCATCTAGCTTTTGCTCGGTAACTTTTACCAGGCTGTATTTAAAAGTAAGGTTGCCCGATTGTATTTCGTATTGCACGGGCAAGCCGGGAAGATTAAAGGCATTGTTGTAATTGCTATTGGCAATAGTTACAGAAGGCGTAAAGTAAACGGTAAATATTTTCCCATCTGTAGTTGTTGCCGTAGCTTTTTTGCAGGTATATCCGTTAAGTTCAACCGTGTTATTATCTATAGAAAAATTAAGGTTACTATTCCATTGGTTTTTTTGCAACCAATTATTTTTGCTCATGGTGATCATAAGCTTTTGGCCGCTGTACTCTTTCAAAATAAAACCTTTGCCCAAATTATTATTATACACCGTAGATTCTGTACCAAGGGAGCTTTGCATTTCGGTGCGGCTAAGGCCGGGCTTTACAAAAAGGTTCAGGGTTGCCCCATTAAACTTATCGAGTGCAGCATTGCTTTTTGCAGAAGAAATACTTATGGTATATTCTATTTTACCTTCGGTAACCTGCTTTTGTGCAAATACGACATTAGAGAAAAGCAGGGCAAATATTACCACAAAATAGGTATGTATAATTTTTTTCATTGTTGAGTTGCTGGTACTAAGATAATGATTAAAAGTACCATTCAAAATATAAGACTGCAAACAAAAAAAACTGCACCCATCAAGGGGTGCAGTTTAATAAAACTTTAACTAAATACTTACTTTTTAGCCGTTTTTTCTTTCATATCCTTAATCTTCTTCTGGGCATCCTGCATGGCTTGTATTCTTTCCTGCAATTTCGACTGCTTTTGCGGCTTCTTTTTGTTCTCATTTAGCTGTGCCAGTATTTTGTCGTGGTTTATAATATATTTCTGAATTACAATTTGCAGGATGAGTGTAATCGTATTTGAAATAGTGTAATACCAGGTAAGCGCCGAAGGCAAGCGGTTAAATACACCCAATAACATTATAGGGAAAATGTAGGGCATATATTTCATTACCGGGTTGCTGTTGTCCTGCATTTGGCTCATACTGTAAATAGAAATCAACATGCTGGTTACCGTAGCGGTAATGGTAAATAAACTTACATGGTCTCCGTAAAACGGAATAGAAAAAGGTAGTTTTAAAATAGAATCGTAAGCTGCAAGGTCTTCGGCCCATAAAAAATGTTTTCCCCTTAAGTCAATATTACTTTGAAAGAAATAATACAACGACATAAATATGGGGATTTGCAATAAGGCCGGTATGCATCCACCCAGAGGGTTTACGCCGGCGCTTCGCCAAAGTTTCATTTGCTCCATACCAAAAGCCTGCTGGTCGTATTTTCCGGTTTTAGGATCGGTGAGCTTTTCTTTAAGTTGATCAACTTCGGGCTTCAGCACTTTCATTTTTGCCCCACTTAAGTAACTTTTGTAAAGTATAGGCGATGTAATAAGGCGTATAAACAAAGTAAGCAATAAAATTACCATACCCATGCTGGCAATATTATCTTTAAGGTAGTTGAATACCGGTAACAGCACATGCCTGTTGATATACTTTACAAATGCAAAAACACCGCTGCCATAAGGCACAATATTTTGCATTTGGTTGCCATACTTTTTAAGGATGTTATAGTCGCTTGGGCCATAATAAAAGTGCAAAGGAATGTTTAGATTTTCGCCGGGCTTAAGGGAAATATGTGTATTTACTGTTGTTTGGGCAATAAAGGAGTTGGTGTCTGCACTTGCAGCCCAATTTATTTCGGCGCCCGAAAAATTATTTGGTGCAGATAATGCTGCAATAAAAAATTGTTGTTTTTGCGCTATCCAATTTACCTGGGCGCCCAATACTTTTCTTCCGCCAGATGCAGCTCTTTCAAAATCGTATTCCTTATTTTCTAAAAAACATATTTCGGTTTGCGCCTGCTCATAAGCATGGTCCTTTTCAATTTGGTCTGCCTGGGTTTGCCAAAGCAGGCTAAGTTTATTTTGCCCTATTAAGGAAGAAGCACCATTAATGGCAATATCAAAATCTACCATATAATCATTGGGCTTTAGCGTAAAGCGGTGCGTAATTTTGCGGTGGCCGCTGCTATCTCCGGTTGTAAAGGAAACAGATTGGCTTCCATCGTTATTTTTTACAACGGGCTGCGTATTAAAAATAATATCGGCCGATTCCATAGTAAGGTTATTGCCACCGGCAACTTTATAGGTAAACTTATTAAAATTACCTTTTTGTATTACCACTGGTGAGCCATCGAAACGTTGAAATTTTTTGAGGGTAACCATTTGCGGCTGCGCCCCTTTTGAAGTAAAGCTGATTTTCATTACTTCATTTTCTACAGTTACAGATTGAGCCGTTGCTGTTGTGCTGCCAATGCTTTGCTGAACTTTTATAGTTTTAATAGAATCTACCTTTATTGAATCCAGCCGTGCTTTTGCAGTATCCGGCCTGGGTTGCAGCGCTGCAATAGAATCCTGAATGCGTTTTTGTTCGCCCTCATATTTTAACCGGCTTCGGCTGTTTACCACAAACATGGTAATGAGCATAGCGCCTATAAGTAAAAAACCGATTATCGTATTTCTGTCCATTCCCATTTTATACAATATTGTTTAGCGTGTGCAAAGGTAAGTATGTTTGGCTCCCGCTCACCGTTAATAAAAGAAAAAATGCCCTTAAATAGGGCATTATATAAAAAAATTTACATCAAATTTATTTTTTGGCTGCCGGCGCTTTTGCAGCAGATGCTGCAGCTGCAGCATCTGCTTTAGGAGCAGTAGTAGTTGTAGCCGCTTCTTCTTGTTTCAGCTGGCGAGTCATGGTTACTGATGCAATAGGAATCCTTGGTGAGTTCATGATTTCCATATTTTCTGCAACAATATCTTCTACCCTAAGGTTGCCGTTTAACTCAAGTGCATTAATATCTACTTCAATATGCTCTTTAAGATATTTTGGGAATGTTTTTACTTTTACGCTTTTCATTTTAGTAACCAGCTTACCACCGGCTTTTACACCTTCGGGTGTGCCTATATATTTTAAAGGCAGCGATGCAATAACTTTTTTATCCTCTACCAGTTCCAAAAAGTCAACATGTGCCAGTGCATCTGTTACTTTATCAAATTGTAAATCTTTTAAAATGCATTTGTAAATAGTACCGTTTACATTTACTTCTGCAAGTAAAAATTCAGATGTATATACAATGTTTTTAAATGCTGATGCCGGCGCAGCAAAATTAACTTCAGCTTTACCACCGTAAATTACAGCGGGCACCATTTGCTGAGAGCGAAGTTGGCGGGTGGCTTTTTTTCCGCTTTCGGTCCTCAGTAGTCCTTCAATTGTAATTGATTTCATTATTTATTGTTTAAAAATTTGAGGCGCAAAAGTAATTAAAAATGGCGGATGAACCGCCATTTTGTAAATATTAATTTTTCTTCCATTTATATAACTCATTGATTTATATAGATTTTCTTAGCCTATTGCGGATAAATAAGCTGTTGATGCTCTTATTTTCATAGGCGTTTCTAAGAGCTACGGCAAAAAGTTCATCTGTAGATAGTACTTTTATTTTTTCTGTCTCTGTTTTTAGAGGAATGGTATCACACACCACCAGTTCTTCCAAAACGCTGTTGTTTATGGTTTCATAAGCTTTGCCGCTTAAAACAGGATGCGTACAAAAAGCCCTTACACTCCTTGCGCCTTTTTCTTTCATCAGCAGGGCGCTTTTGGCAAGTGTGCCGCCTGTATCGCATATATCGTCAATCAACACAATATCCCTGTCGTTTACATCACCTATTACCACCATGCTTGCAATTTCATTTGCACGCTTGCGGTGTTTATCGCAAATAACCATATCGGTTTCAAAAAACGAAGCTACTTCCCTAATCCTATTAGCACTGCCTACATCGGGTGCGGCAAATGTAAGATTGGGTAAAAAAAGACTTTCAATATAAGGTATAAAAATAGCGGAAGACTCCAGGTGATCCACTGGTATATCGAAATAACCTTGTATTTGTGCGGCATGTAGATCCATGGTTACTACCCTGTCTGCACCGGCAGCCATTATCATATTGGCAACAAGCTTGGCGCCAATTGCAACCCTGGGTTTATCTTTTCTATCCTGCCGGGCAAAACCGTAATAAGGAATTACGGCAATTACTTTATAGGCCGATGCCCTTTTTGCGGCATCAATCATGAGCAATAGTTCCATTAAATTATCAGCGGGTGCAAAAGTACTTTGTATTAAAAAAACAAAACGGCCACGTATGCTTTCCAGAAATTCCACGCCAATTTCACCATCACTAAATCGTTGTATATTTACTTTACCTAAAGGTTCTCCGAATTTTCTGGCAATTTTTTCGGCAAGGTATTGAGATCCGGTTCCTGAAAAAATTTTAGCGTTAGATTCCATGTAGATGTAAAATTATGCCGGGGTGAATGGTTTTGCGAAAATACAGTTAGTTCATATTAATATCCGTTTTTATTATGGAAAAATTTTCACAATCGCAGGGTTCAATTAAAACCTGGGCTTCAGATGACCGCCCAAGGGAAAAAATGTTGCTTAAAGGGGCTTCTTCATTAAGTAATTCAGAACTTTTGGCTATTTTAATAAATAATGGCAGTAAAACCCGGTCTGCCCTTGACCTGGCCAAAGAAATTTTGCTTTTAGGCGCTAACAACCTTAATGAACTGGGTAAACTTTCAATCCATGATTTTCAAAAAGTGAAAGGTATTGGCAATGCCAAAGCTATTACTATTGCAGCAGCCCTGGAACTTGGCAGGCGCAGGCATAGCGAAGAAATATTGCAACGCATAAAAATTAATAACAGCAAAGAAATTGCAGTATACCTTAAAACCATCCTTAAAGATTTTAACTACGAGGTATTTGTAGCCTTGTTCCTCAACCGCTCCCATAAAATAATCAGTTACGAAATAATCAGCAAAGGTGGCATTTCCGGCACTGTTGCCGACCCCAGAATAATTTTAAAAAAAGCATTGGATGCAGGCGCTTCTTCTTTAATCATTTGCCATAACCACCCATCTGGTAATTTACAACCCAGCCAGCAGGATGATTTACTTACCCAAAAAATTAAATCGGCAGCCCTATATTTCGACATCAAATTATTGGACCATATAATTGTAAGCGAAGAAGGCTATTACAGTTTTGCCGATGAAGGAAAGCTTTGATAATGATTAATGGCTAATTTTTTCGTTCCAGTAATAACTATCGGGGTGTGGGCGCTTGCCAAAAATTGCTGTGCCTACCCTTATAATAGTAGATCCTTCTTCGATGGCTATTTCAAGGTCTCCGCTCATTCCCATAGAGAGTTCTTCTGCATTGATTTGGTTTTGAAGTAACTGCCGTTGGATTTTCTTTAGCAGTTGAAAACATTTTCGCACTTTTTGTTCTTCAGCAGAAAACAAACCAATAGTCATGAGCCCTTTTATTTTTAACCGGTTTAAGTGGCTTACTTGCAAGGCAAGCTGCAGGGCATTTTGAGGCTCCATACCAAATTTGCTTTTTTCAAAAGAAGTATTTACCTGCAGAAAAATATCTATTGTTTTATTTTCAAACTCAAGGCGTTGTTGAAGCTTTTCGGCTAAGGATAGCCTGTCAACCGTTTGAATGCAATCTGCAAATTTTAAAACTTCTTTAATCTTATTGGATTGTAAATGACCAATAAAATGTGTTTGGTGCGAATTTTCTTTTAGCTCATCAAACTTTTCTTTTAGCTCCTGTACTTTATTTTCTCCAATTAAAGTTTCGCCTGCCCCAAGTGCAATTTTAATTTTTTCTGCAGATATGGTTTTTGTGGCTAAAAGCAGCTTTACAACTGCAGTATCTCTATTGGCATTTTTGCATGCAAGTTCCATACGCTTATGTATGGCTGCAAGGTTGTAAGGTATTTCACTCATAACACGGGTTCATGCTCGGCACAATCTACCCTAAGTTCATTGGCTGATAAAACAGATTGCAACAAATTGCAAAAATGCTTACCGTTCTTTTTTTGGTAATTGCTGCAGGTAAAGCACATGCGCTGAACCGTAATAATGCCTTTTTGGTTTAAGTCATAAATTAAATCGAGCAAAGCAGAGAGGATAATTTCCTTTTTTTCGCCTGTAAGCGAACCCAAAGGTTTTTCAATAGCAAATGCAAAGTTTGAAGATTTTTCGGCGGTAAGTTTACCTGCGGCAGTTAATGCAATACTATAACTGCGGCAATCTGCAGCATCGGCTATTTTTTTAATAAACCCTTTTTGTTCCATCAATTTTATACTTTCGCTAATGGTGGGTTTACTCAGGTTAAATTCTTTTGCCAGGTAGCTTACCGTACATTTATCATTTGCATGAAAAAAAATGAAAATTAAAATTTGTATTTGAATAGGGCTTAAGCTGTTTTCTTTGCTCTCGTTCCAAAGTAAAACCCTGAAGGCCTCAGCAATGCGCTCTAAGGCCACAACAATTTTTCCGTCTATTTTGTTGTTTTGCCGGTTTACATTAAATGCCGATATCATTTTTTTAATTACAATTTTCCATTTCAAAGATAAAGTATCCCATTGATGTAATGGCTGTTTCCCAATGCGGCTTTAAGGATTCTATATGGCAAAAACGGCATTCTCTTGCCGTTAAAAGCTGACCTTCCTGGCTTTTTTGTTTAAGGTATTCCTTACCAAAACCGTAAATAACATCCTCATCTTTAATTGTTTCAGGTGCAATAATGTCAAAGTGCATTATTGTGCCGTCTTTTTTGGTTACATAAGTATCCCATACTGCTACTTTCATAAAATAATTTTTTAAAATCCCTTGCAACATAGGCTTGGCCTACATTGCAAGGAGAAAATAATTTTTAGCCTTTAACGTCGGCCAAAGAAGCGCCAAAGTTTAAATGGAGAATGTTTCCGGTGGGTGTAAGTAATGCCGGAACAGATTTTACCCCTTTGGCTTCTGCCTCGGCAATACGGTTCCTTTGTTCACCTAAATGCACAACTTCTACATTTTCGTTACCTATTAACGGAACAATTTCCTGCTCGGCGCTTAAGCAAACCGGGCAGCCTGCATGGTAAAAAACTGACTTTTCCATAAGAAAAATATTTTGAGATGGTGGGCAATATTGCCAGTTCAAATATAGTTAGGTTTACTAACAATATGAAAAAATATTTTTCCCTTTTGTTGTTCATCAGCATTTGGTGAGTGCGGTTTCCTTATGAGCGGCAATATGGCTGGTTTTTAGGCTTTTAATTTCATATTGTGGTTCCTCTATTGTGGCATGATGGGTGTAGCCTTTAAACATAAAATTTTGGGTATGAATTTTAATAATGGTTCCCGATGCCCTGCCGGCTTCTGAATTCCAGCAAACTTTGTCGCCTACGAAAAAATTATTTTTCAAGCTGCAAATATTATTGGTCAAATAAATTATTTTCAAAATAAACTACCCTGCTTCCCACTATTCGTGCTGGTGAGGTAAAAGGATGTTCTTCTGCTTTTCCTTTACCCATAATATGCAAAACTTTCCAGCCTTTTGCTTTTAAGTAATCGGAAACCATGGAACGGTGGCATCGCCACCAAACCGCTTCTGAGCACATAATGGCCGTTACCTGCTTTGCTGCTATTTTTTCTAATTCTTCAATAGCAATTTCAAAAGGGGCCGTTTCCATATAATCTGCATATGCTCTAAAAGATGCGTTATGCCAGAGGATGTTCTTTGAATTTTTGTCAACCTTTCGCCTTCCGCCAAGGCCGGGAAAATGTAAATTACCAATGTGTACATTTGCAAGTGAAGCCTGCAAATTTTCTATATTAAATTGCGGAAACTTACGTGAGCCGGGATAATGGCGTATATCTGCCACTAACTCAATTTTAAATGATTGCAACATTTCAATAAATACCCCGTTACTATGGGTTGAATGGCCAATAGTATAGATGGTATTTTTAGCAGCACTTTTCATTTTTCGTTATTGAAAGCCAAAATATACTTATCAATATAATACTGTTGTTCTTTCAATTTATACTGTTGAATAAACCTGGGGTGTTCCAAAACAGTCATTGTATCAAATAACTTTGCTTCTTTGTTGAGCGCCCTGATAAAACTTGCATTTTTTTTACCCAGTATAAAAACCTCCAAAACATCGAGACCTATGCCGATATGTTTTTTTAAAGAGTGGATCATAAAATCTTTTACCGAGTTGTACAACAAAGGGTTGTCATAATAATTTGCATTGAGCCATTTACCATTATTGTCTTTTCGGATAATGGCAAGGGGAAATGGTGAATTGATATAAAATTGTTTATAGAAAAGCCGTGGCCCTCCGTAAGCTTTTATCATATTGTACATAAATACCGATGATACTTCATGCGTATAAGCAGATTGCATTTTAATGCCACAAACTGCTTCCAGCCTTTTTGTATCGGTAAAAGGCACGCCTGTAACGCCGGCGCCATGGCGGCTAGGGTTAATACCTACAATAAATTTCCTTTTACTGTTATCGTTATAATATTTTTGATAAAACTGCTGCATTACCTGCATGGTTTCTGCATTATCCAAATATGGGTTCAAAACCCTAAAACCTGTGGGCAATTTGCCTATAAACTGTAAGTTGTTATTAAATGTAATTACTTTATTGGCAAAGGTTTTCATAAATTGAAAAAAATGAAGACTTTTTCATGAAGTTACAAAATAACCAATGGATAAAATAAGCATCTATTTATAAAATACAAATCTTAACCGTTAATTTATAAAAAGCTGAAGCAGCAATAGAAGAAAAAAATTTACGCTTTAGTATTAAAATTTACCTGCACTCATATTTAATGAAAGAATAAAGAAAGAGGTTACTTAATATCCAGCTTGAGCAGGCTTTGGTTGCCCAAAAAGGCTTCCAGTTCATCGCCAACAACACATTCGCCAACACCTGCAGGCGTACCAGTAAAAATAATATCGCCAATATTGAGTGAAAAATAATTTGAAATTTGTGCAACCAGGTTGTCGAATTTAAAAACCATATCGGCGCTGTTGCCCCTTTGCATCTCCTGATTATTTACCAAAAGTTTAAATGTAAAGTTGGCTTTTTTCTGGTCGGGTGTAAGGTCAAGAAATTTTCCTATAGCTGCGGAATTATCAAAAGCTTTTGCTTTTTCCCAGGGCAGCCCTTTTTCTTTGGCTATATTTTGCAGGTCTCTTGCGGTAAAATCTATACCTACGGTAATACCGTTATAATAATTAGATGCATTGCGTTCATTGATATACTTCCCGTTTTTGCAAACCCTAAGCACCAGTTCACACTCGTAATTAAGTTCATTGGTAAACTCGGGATAATAGAATGGGGTATGCGGCTGCAGTAAAGCGCTTTTGGGTTTCATGAAAATAACCGGCTCATCCGGAATTTCGTTTCCCAATTCTTTTGCATGTTCTGCATAGTTTCTTCCTATACAAATTATTTTCATTTACAGGTTGTTTTAATGGTTCGGGTCTTAGGGGTACGAAAATAGCAAAAAACACCTACAAAAGATAATGCCGTTAAAGTTTATTTTGGGAGTTCAAATACGAGGTTATTTACATTGGTCATGCTGCGCTCAATGCCAATTGAGGCAAAACTTTCAATGATTTCAACACATTTTTCAATTTTATACTTTACCAGGGGAAGTTCATCTGGCCGCCATTTGCCGAGTACAAAATCGGCCTGCATCCCTTTGGGGTAATTATTACCAATTCCAAAGCGGAGTTTAGGGTAATTTACTGTTCCCAATATGGTTTCAATATCTTTTAATCCATTGTGGCCGCCTGAACTTCCACTTGCCCTCAGCCTTATTTTTTCTAAAGGAAGAGAAAGTTCATCCACAATGGTTAAAGTATTTTCTAATGGTATTTTTTCTTTATCCATCCAGTATTTAAACGCTTTACCGCTAAGGTTCATGAATGTGGTAGGGCAAATAACGATAAATATTTTTCCTTTATATTTTACTTCCGATACATAAGCCAGCCTGTCTGTTTTAAACTGGCCGCCATGTTTTGTTACAAAATAATTGGCTACATCAAAACCAATATTATGGCGTGTATGGGCATATTCGTTACCTGCATTTCCCAAGCCTGCAATTAAAAATTTTGCCATTCTTTTTTATTGAATAATAGAATTAGGAGACAACCGAAAATTTATCTCCTTAAATTTTTTTATGGGAAAATTATATGAACTGGCTGAGGTGCTGCTGCAGGTCTGCATCTGTTTTAATTAATACATCCCTTACCTTGCTGCCCTGGTTGGGGCCTACAATTCCTGCCGCTTCCAGCTGATCCATAAGCCTTCCGGCCCTGTTGTACCCAAGTTTCATGCGGCGTTGCAGCAAAGATGTGCTACCCGATTGGCTGGAAACCAGTAACCTTGCTGCATCTTCAAACAATGGGTCTTTATCGCTTGCATCAAAATCTTTTCCTTCCATTTCTTTTTCATCTACATATTCTGGCAGCAGGAAGGCTTGTGGATAACCCCGCTGATCGCCAATAAAGTCAGCAATTTTATCTACTTCCGGGGTATCTACAAAAGCACATTGCAAGCGAACCAATTCTCCGTTGTAACTTATCAGCATATCTCCTTTTCCAATAAGTTGCTCGGCTCCACCAATATCTAAAATGGTGCGGCTATCTATTTTACTGCTCACTTTAAAGGCAATACGGGCAGGAAAGTTTGCTTTAATGGTGCCCGTAATAATATTTACAGATGGCCTTTGGGTAGCTATAATAAGGTGTATACCAATGGCCCTGGCCAATTGTGCCAACCGAGTAATGGGCATTTCAATTTCTTTTCCTGCCGTCATTATAAGGTCGGCAAACTCATCCACAACCAATACAATAAAGGGCAGGTATTGATGGCCTTTTTCGGGGTTGAGCTTACGTTGTGCAAATTTTTCGTTGTATTCTTTTATGTTTCGGCAGCCGGCTTCTTTCAGTAAGTCGTACCGGTTTTCCATTTCTATACAAAGTGCATTAAGGGTATGTACAACTTTTTTGGTATCGGTAATAATGGCATCTTCCTCCCCTGGTAGTTTGGCCAAAAAATGGTTTTCAATAGTTTTATAAATACTTAACTCCACTTTTTTGGGGTCAACCAATACAAACTTAAGTTGAGAAGGGTGTTTTTTATACAATAAAGAAACCAATATTGCATTTAACCCTACGGATTTTCCCTGGCCGGTAGCACCCGCCATAAGTAAATGCGGCATACTCGCCAGGTCAACGATAAAATTTTCGTTATCAATTTTTTTACCAATGGCTATTGGTAAGGAGAAATTATTTTTCTGAAATTTTTCGGAGCTCAATAATGTTTTGATACTTACCACGGTTTTTCTTGCATTGGGTACTTCAATACCTATGGTGCCTTTACCGGGAATGGGTGCAATAATGCGGATGCCTAATGCCGAAAGGCTGAGTGCAATATCATCTTCCAGGTTTTTAATTTTTGAAATACGGATACCTGCTGCAGGAATAATTTCATATAAAGTAACGGTAGGCCCTACTGTTGCAGAAATACGCTGTATGCTGATGTCGTAATTTTTGAGCGTATTGATAATTTGGTTTTTGTTGTTTTCCAACTCTGCCGGGTCCTGTACAATTTTTTCGCTGCCATGGTTGTCCAGCAGATCGAGTGAAGGGTATTTATAGTCCCTTAAATCCAGTATAGGATCGTAAGGTTTTATTTCTTTTACTTTTTCTGTTTTAGCAGGCTCTTCATCTGCTATTTTGTCTGCTGTTTTAATTTCCAGTTCAAGGCCCGAAGCGGGAACTGGAGGCGGTAATTTTTCTACCGTTAAACTTTTTTCGGGTTCAATGGGCAAATCTACCCTTTCCGTATTCCCTGCATCGGGGAAGCCATCTTTTTCTATCAATTCTATCTGGTGCTTAAAGTCGGGTTGCAAATTGGGAACTGCAACAATTGCGGCCCCCTTTTTTAATGTATTGCCATTGTGGGATACAGTTTCTTCCGGCCCATCATCTTCATCTATTACCTCATTTTCACGTGCTTCAGCATCTACTCCTGTAGTTGCTTTTTTATTAAAATTAAACGATGGGTTAAACCGCCAGATGATATATGCAAAAAACGAAATGCCTATTAACAGATAGGTACCTACCCGGCCCATGGTATTGTATAAATAATTTCTGCACAGGTCTCCGGCAGCGCCACCAAATGCAAAATTGCTTTTTCCGGCAAGTACCGATGCGGTAATGCTCAATAAAGGTAGCCCTATAATGATATATTTAAGATTTCGCCAAATTGAAAACACTTTTTTTCCAGTAATGAGGTTTACGCCGGTTACAAAAAAGAAACTGCACAACAGATAAGAAGCAATACCAAAGCCTTTATAAATAAAAAAATGAGAGATATAAGCGCCGAAAGAGCCCATTAAATTATGGATTTTGCTTTCGCTGCCCAGCAGGAGTTTATACCCTTCATTAAATACTTTATCCTGGTCTTCATCCCAGGTAAATAAATAAGAGGTAAACGCAATAAAAAAAAGCAATGCAACAAGTATTAATACACTGCCGGTTATTTTATGGGTGCGTTCATCTTTAAGCAGCTTTTTTACTTCCAGGGTTTCTTCTTTATCCTGCTTAAGTGATTCAGCGGCTTTACTATTTTTTTTAATTGATTTTACTTTACTGGCCATGAACTGCAAAGATAAATAAATCCCATGCAGCAACACCTACAATAGAATATTTTAAAACACGGGATGGAGTGAGCATGTATGGGAGGTAATTAAATCCTTTAATTTAATTGAGGATCGGTGGGATAATGTACCAGCTTTTCATAATTTCCGCCAAGTTGTACCAGGCTGGCTTTCCAAATATCGCCTAAAGCTGTGTTAAATACTATATTGCCTGTTCCCTTTACGGAAAGCCATGATTTTTCTTCTATTTCCAATTCAAGCTGGCCGGTAGCCCAGCCGCTGTACCCAATAAAAAATTTAATTTTTTGTTCATCAATTACCTTATCCTTCATGAGTAATTTCAGTTTTTCAAAATCTCCTCCCCAGAAAATATTATGATCTATTTTTTCGCAGTCGTTAAAATATTCAGGGTATTGATGGATAAAATGCAGGGAATCCATTTGTACAGGCCCTCCAATAAATATGGGATTTTCAAAACCTTCCATTTCGGGTATCACTTCTCCAAGGGTAAGGTCGTACAAGCGGTTAAGGGTAAACCCAAAACTGCCTTCATCTTTGCTGTGCCTGCATATAAGCACAACGGTACGTAAAAAATTGGGATCTTTTAAAAAAGGGTCTGCAATAAGTAAGGTTCCCGGCTGAGGCGCTATCATGCCCCTAATGTAAAACATTATACGAAAATGAGCAAAACATTATTGCTAAAAAAACACCCATGTTGCACTACCAAAATTTCATTAGTTAACATTTACCCAAAACACAAAGATGGTTTTTATTAAACCCTCTCAGAATTGTACATTTGCCTACTGAAAATTATGCTTTAAGCTATGCGAAAAATTTTCCCCATTATTACTTTTTTGATTACGATTAGCCTGCTGGGGATAATATTTTTTCAATTTTTATGGTTAAAAAGCGCCAAAGAAATTAAAGAGCAGCAGCTCTTTGAAAATATTATTAAAGCTACGGGTGAAGCGGCTTCCCGTATGGTAGAAGAAGCCAACCCATTACCTTATTTGAGAAAACCTATTACGCTGGGGCAGGAAAAACTGATGATGGATTTTACCCGGCTATCGGTATTGCAACGGTTTACCAAAAATGAAATGAGGGATATTATCCGCACTGCATTCAATAAAAACATGCTTGCAGATGTACCATTTGAATTTGCCGTTACGGAAAACTCTTTGTCGGGCGACCAGGTAGAAAGCGAACATTTTTTTAAATATTATTCCGATACACTCAACAATAAATTATACAGCATACCCCTGCAGGGTTCCAGCGGCAGCAGCATGGAAAACATTACAGCTGAAGAATTTTTGGTGGTTATAGTGCCCCATGAGCGGTCTATTATTTTAAAAGAACTGGTTTTTTTTATTATAGGCGCCATATTGTTTACCATTATTATTGCGGCAGCATTTTTTCTTACCATAAGGACCTTGTTGCGCCAAAAGAAACTAAGCGAAATTAAAAATGATTTTATTAACAACATGACGCATGAGTTTAAAACACCGCTTGCTACCATTTCGCTTGCTGTAGATGCTTTGCGTAATGAAAAAGTAGCGGTGGACAAAGAAAAATCCAATTACTTTACCAGCATTATTAAAGAAGAAAACAAGCGCATGAACAAGCAGGTAGAAACCATTTTACAGGCAGCGCTACTGGATAAGCAGGAAGTAAATTTAAACCTTAAAAAACTTTCGGCACATACACTTATTAATGCAGCCATCAATAACATTAGCCTTCCCATACAGGAAAAAGGCGGTGAACTTCAGGTACGCCTCAATGCGGCAAAAGATAATATTATGGCCGATGAAGTACATTTTACCAACCTCATCAACAGCCTGCTGGATAATGCCGTAAAATACTCCAGGGACAAGCCGGTAGTAACTGTGGAAAGCAGCAGTAACAATAAAGAAATTATTATTAAAATTGATGACAATGGCATTGGCATGAACAAGGAAACGCTGAGCCATATTTTTGAAAAATTTTACCGTGCACATACCGGCAATGTACACAATGTAAAAGGCTTTGGCCTTGGCCTTAGTTATGTAAAAACCATGGTAGAAGCACATAAAGGAAATATAAAAGCAGAAAGTGTATTGGGAAAAGGCAGCAGCTTTATTGTAACCGTACCGCTTGTGTAATTACTATTTTCCTTTATCCATAATTTTACAACTCGTCCAGCCTCAATTTTTCCCATAAAAATGGCCTTAGGTATTGCCAGTAATCGCCAGCTAATTCTAAAACCACTGTATGCGTCATATTTGGCTGTGCAACTAAAGTGCATGAATTTCCAGAATTATTAATTGCCTGTTGTGTAGGCACGGCACTGCCGCTCCATGTAGCGCCTGTTGATGAATCGTTTTCTTTTGCATGAAACATTAATACCGGCGAATCAAAAGAATCGTAATGCAGGGTTCCCTGTTGGGAAGCAGGGTCGTCATTAATTAATGTGGCTCCTGTTGCTATAGATCCATTTGTTCTACTGCTAAAACCGGGATGGTCATTTGTACCAATTGCAGCATCAAACTCAATAGCATTTAATAAAGATAAGGCACCGCCGGCCGAGCCACCAAAAACCACAACCCTGCTTGTATCTATAAAATATGTATTGGCATTTTTCTTTAAAAAACGAATTGCATTTTGAATATCTTCTAAAGCGCATTGTATAGCATATAGCCTTAAAAGCGAATCCTGGTTGCCGCCGTTTTGAGTAAGCCGGTAGTTTAATGAAGCGCAAATATATCCGGCTCTTGAATAGGTGTAAGCTTCATTTTGCCAGGCGTTTTTATCGCCGGAAGAATATCCGCCACCATGAATCATTACCAATAACGGTTGCCTTTTTGTGGCGCTGGCATTGGGTGGCAAATAAATATCCATTTTGGGTGTAAGGTTGTTTTGCGAAATTTCAGTTTGTTTTGTAACTTCTGATGTGTATTGCAAGTTGTGAAAGTTGGGTCTTGTGGTATAGGCTACTTCCTGTATTTGAATATTGGTTTTCATGTACAGCATGCTATCGTACAAACCATGTGGTGCTTGCGGTTGTGTAGTATCTTCTTTTTTGCAGCTAAAAAAAAATAAGGCAATAAAAAATAAAATAAAAGATTTTTTTTTCATTTGGTTTTCAAAATTATTGAACGGTTAAGTTTAATACTTTGTGTTTTAGGTATGTTTACTCTTTTAATTTTCTTACTAAAAATTCATGGGCATCTTCTCCGTTTGTATTGTCAAATGCCATTTCGGGTATATAAGCTTTACAAGGAACGCTAACAAGTGTAGCTTTATTATACACTGCTTTGGCATGTAAAGGATGGTGTATTAAATTGCCCTTGTTTGCAGGAAAAGAATAAGAGATGCCAACGCTTGCCAAATAAATATCCGGATCGTCCGGAGTAATAAAATTGAGCATATTAACTTTTGCCCTATACGCAATCATATTTGGTGTGTTTAATTCACTGGTATCGCTTATTCCGTAAAATTGCAGGAATGTTTCCATTGTTGAAATGGTAAGTATGGAATCTGCGTCCAGCCCATCATCCTGGTATTCTGCAAAAACATCGGTAGGCCAGGTTAATAAATCGTAAGTAGATTGTGTGTTATTGCCAACAATAGCTTTAACCCTTGTAGATTCTTTTAATACGGGATCCGAAGAATTAGGGTCTGCCATATCATCGCTTAAGCCAATCCATAAACTGGTGCCGGCACCTGCCGAGCCTCCCTTTACAGCAACTTTTACTTTATCAATATTAAAATCTTTACAATAGTATCTTATAAATTGCAGCGCCCGTTTACAATCATTTAAAGGTTTTAGTACACCTTCCTGTTCATTTGAATCGAGCAATAAACGATAATTGAGTGTAGCAAATGCAATGCTATCGCTGAGGTAACTGTTTACTTCTGTTTGAAAACCTGCAGAATAATAATTATCTGCTTTATCACCCGATTTAAAACCACCGCCATGAATTTGAACTATTAAACAAGTAGGTTTTGCAGAAGCTGGCATAAAAATATCAAATACATTTTCGGGATATGCATTATAACGCACATTGCAATAAAAAACAGCTCCGGTTGTGAGCATAAAGGGCTGTGTAGCTGCCGTTAAGTTTAAAGAAGGAGGAGTAATTTGTGTATTATCTGTATCATTTTTTTTGCAGCTTATCAGGCCAATTACAATTAAAATAAACCCGGCAATTTTTTGAAACATCAGGAAATAGTTTCAGGTATAGACTATGCTAATTAAGAAAAGTTTAACGGTAATTTATACCAAAGGGCATATTAGAAGTAATCATCTTAGTTATAAATTTATTAGTGCCGATATGCATCGGCTGCATCAATTTAATTTACCAGGCAAACAACTGTATTATTCAGCAGTAGTTGGGTCAATGGTTACGGCAACTTCCGATACTTTATTTGCCGGAAAGCCACCCAGGCTGGCATGTTGCCTTACCATTTCTTCATTGGGCGCTATGTATACACAATAAATTTTATCGCCGGTTACATAGCTGTGTATCCACTGGATTTGCGCACCCATTTTACTCAAAACCGCACAGGAGGTTTGCGAAATAGATTTTAATTGATCGGCAGATAATTTGCCGGCATCGGGAATTTCTCTTTCAATTACATATTTTGGCATATCCGTAAATTTTAAATTTTACAATGTGGCCTTTTAGTAATTTCCCGAAGTTTCAAAAGAAGCAAAAAAAATTAATACATCCCTATTCCGCCCAAAATTACCGGTTATAAATTTAAAAAAAAATACCCCAAAAGAGGTACGCTTCAATAACTTTATGTTAATCAGATGAATATTACTGTTTTAGAAGCTTGCAATTGAAGCCCTGTATAAATAAGATTAGCCTCCGCCACAGGTCTTATCACAAGTCTCCGAAAATTGGGTGTTACAAACCCCTACAAGAAATTTTTTTTAAAAATAGTACCAAAAGATAAAACTATTCGGTTAGGAACATTTCAAGTTTTAAACAAAAATTGTACAAATAAATGTAAATGTTTGAAATACTTAAAATACTGTTGTTACCGACCCGACAATTTAGGGGCGGCAGCGGCTGCTGTGGTTGATGTATGGTTTTATAAATAAGGGAAGGCCATCAGAGGCAGAACTTTCTTTACTGCTTTATAAGGGTCATCTCAGCCGGAAGTGTGATGCCACAGGGTTGTACTTTACAGGGAGCGTGTGGCCAGTGTACAAAATGCATTTCTGTTATTGCTGGGTTTATTTCTATTATTGACTGGCACTCCTGTGCCTGCCTGCTAATATCAATAAAAGTTCCCGAAAGTTTCCTTGAATTTATGTTGCAACCACCAAATTGCCGCCAATAAGATAAACTAAAAGAATAAAATAATGGAGGCTCATACCATTCGCTGCTTACTAAGGGTAAATTTCTATATTGGTAATTGCTTTCTATAATATTACTCCCTTGCTTGTATTCATGCCAGCCAATTAATCTATCTGCAAATTCAGCAATCTCATTTATTTCATAGGGGCTAAAATATTTCCTTAGAATCTTAAAATAAAAACGTATAGTATCAATACCATTTATATACTTCCATTCTCCCTCAAATTGGTGATAGTAATTGCAAGTATCGAATTGGGCCTGGTTTACTTGTGCCTTTACTTTTGGTACTGTTACTAATATTATTAATATCAAAAATAGTGATTTCATGTCTTCTCTTTTTATGTTTATTTATTTCTTCTAATAAAAATTAAATTTTATAGCTACTTTAAAAACAATTTTTCTTCTCTATTGAATAAACTGGTGGGCCACTTTGCGGCAAAGTTGCACTATAGCTAAGGGCGCTCCACTTGTTGCAATCTGTATTGCCTTTATAAAAACTAAGACCTCCTCCTTTTTTAAATTTTTCAAGCATTTTTAAAAACCCTAACTCATTTGCAATGGAATCTGTTAGCCAATTAAATTTTTCTACATTTTCATCTTTAAATTTTTTTGCTACAGATGAGTCGGTGGATGAATAAATTTTATTTGCCATTTTCCTAAAACTTGCCGTATCTGTTATTTTAATAAGGTAAGGGCCGTTGTTGGTGGCAATAGCTGCAAACAGATTAGCAGGGTCCTGTGCCTTATTTTCCAGAAATAATTTTGCCATTTGATTTATCACATCAGTTGGCGAAAACATGGTTGCTGTATTTTGGGTATGCGCATGAATAGTTCCGGAAAGCGGCGTAGCTGATCCTAAATCTATTTCACCTGCAACACCTGCAGTTGCTGGAGTAACTCCAGTTATGTATTCAAATTGATTATTTAATAAATTAATCTTAAAACCAACTTCTACATTATTATTCAAAACTGACGGTTGTAATAGAGATTTAAAGTTAGTTGAAAAATTAACATTGTTTTGAAGATAGTGTATGAAAGAATCGCAAGGGTTTGGTGGCGGCTCATTCTCGTCACCCCAGGGTACAGATTCCCACCCTCCACCATTAGATGAAGTGTCGCAGGGAGGTATGCCCTCAATTATAATATTTGTAGCTTTATTACAGCCTCCGGTTGAATCGTAAATGGGCGTTCCCCCGCTTCCGCCAGAACTACCGGTGCCAGTACCTGTTGGGAACCCTGGAAAAGGGTCTGTATCTTCTATATCACAATCATTTACTATCCAGGTTACACAAGCAGGGCATCCATCACAGTATCCTGCCCCACATGGCTCGGTATTAACACAATGTAAAAAATATGTATAAGTACAAATAATCTCAAACTTCGAATTTTCATCTGTAGTGCTTAATATTTTTATCATTCTAAAACTTTGTGGTTTATCAGCTGGTATTATAAGGTTTGGAAATAACCTGGGGTCTGTAATTTTAAAATCTTTGATTTCAAATACATGCTTAGTCATTATCATCAGTAAAAGTGCATATTTTTCTGCACTCATAGAATCCTCTGCAACTGTAGTAAAAGGATACTTTTCATAATCTCCGCTTCTGCCAAGCATTAACAGAACACCATTATTTAATACCGCCTTAATATAGGAGTTAACTTTGTTGTCGTGTTCTAATACCAATGGAATAAATACTACAGTATCCTGGTTATTTTCAATAAAATTATTTTGATAGACATCTGGTACTGTATTTACAGTACTTAAAGAAACTGTTGCTTTATCCTAAGCAGCCATTCCTTCGGCTTTAGCAAATTTTTCAATAAAGCCGGTAAGGTTATTTTGCCTTTCAAGCTCGTTATATACCCGTAAAACCTGTTGGCGCAAAGGGTGTAAATGATTAAAAAATTTAGCAGTAAGGTTTTCATGTGGCAAATGCCTGCTCCCATTAACAAAATCTTCCTTTTGGCATGAGATAATAATAATTGATAAGGCCAATATTGCGCACAGAACCTTAACGAAATACTTATTTAATACTACACAATTAAATATTGCTCTCATAAAATCGGTTTAAAGGGTAATTAATAAATTTATGGCAGCTTACTTTACCACCATTTCAATATTTCATTAAGTGAAAATAGGGCAATTTAGAATATAGAATATTTATGTTCTATATTCTAAATTGCCCACATTTGCCAACCTTGCTTGTGCAAAATGTAAAGGATAAACCATTTTTAAAATTACTCGGGCTTCGTATTAAACAACTGCGTACACAAAAGGGTTTAACGCAGCTTGATTTGGGTGTACTTATGGATAATTATGCAGAGCAGGTTGGAAGAATAGAAAGAGGCCAGTTGAATGTTAGTATCTGCACTTTAAAAAAAATTTCGGAGGCTTTAGAAATTCCCCTTCCGGCTTTATTGGATATACAGGTAAAATAAATTAGCATTTACTTATCTGCTTTTACTTATTCAATCGGTTAGTTTCGGTAGTAGCAAACGCTAAATTATTTCAAAAAAAAATACCTCATAAGAGGTATTTTATGAACTAAATTATGTTAACCAGCGCTTACTCCTGTACCACCAGCCTAAAGCCGTTGCCGTGTATGTTTACAATTTCAATTTTGCTGTCTTCTTTTAAATACTTGCGAAGCTTGGCAATATAAACATCCATGCTGCGGCCGTTAAAGTAGGTATCGCTGCCCCATATTTTTTTAAGAGCTGCTTCCCGGGGCAACAAATCGTTTTTGTATTCGGCAAGCATTTTCAGCAATTCGTTTTCTTTGGGTGAAAGGGTTTGTGTTTTGCCGTTTACACTTAGCTCCCTCAGGCGTGGGTTAAAATGGTAGTTGCCGAGGTCGAACTCTGCGTTGGCTTCTTCTTTATGTATTTCTTCGTTGCGTTTTAAAATGGCTTTTATTTTGTGCAACAGTACATCGCTGTCAAAAGGCTTGGTGATATAATCATCGGCGCCGAGTTTGTACCCTTGTATTATATCGTCCTTCATGGTTTTGGCGCTCAGGAAAAACAGCGGAACATCGGGGTTAATATCCCTTATTTCTTCGGCTACCGTAAAGCCATCCATATTGGGCATCATTACATCCAGCAGGCAAATATCAAATTTTTCCCTTTGAAAAGCGGCAAGCCCAAGGCGGCCATCCCTTTCCAGCGTTACATCATAATCGTTTAGCTCCAGGTAATTTTTTAATACCATTCCCAGGTTGGTATCGTCTTCGCAAAGTAAAATTTTGGGTTTAACTGTTTCCATGTTTTAAGCGTTATTTATACAAATAAAATAAAATCGGACTTTATACTGCTAAGATAATGCCTAATTTTTTGTTAATGCCTTTTTGTTTCGGATATAAGTTTTATCGGTGAGGGAATGTAAGAAAGCAATAATGTCTTTTTCTTCCTGTGCCGAAAGATGGAGCGGCTTGCGCAAAAGGGAATCTATATTTTCCGGGTCTTCTACAAACATTTGCGGATTATTGTAAAAAGAAAGTACCTGGTTAAGGGTTTTAAACCTGCCATTGTGCATGTAAGGTGCTGTAACCGCTACATTTCTTAAACCTGGGGTTTTAAATTTACCGATATCTGCACCCTTTTTTGTAATCAGATACCTGCCGGAATCGTTAAATTCTTTACCATTAAACATTCCGATGTTTCTAAATTCATCGTCGGTAAAATCTTCCATACTATGGCAACTGAAGCATTTGGCTTTATTGCCAATAAATAATTGCCTTCCTCTTTCTTCCTGTACGGTAAGTGTGCCCATATTATTGCTCCAGTCGTCAAAAGGGCTGTTTACGGTTTCTAAAGTTTTTTCAAATGCTGCAATAGCTTCGGCAAGGTTTTTTTTATTGGGTTTTTGCCGAAAAACTTTATAAAAAAGTTTTCGGTAAACTGCTGATTTATTCAATCGCCGAACAGCTTCTTCAACGGGCATATCCATTTCATTGGGGTTTTCTAAAGGTATTAATGCCTGCTGCTGTAATGAAACTGCACGGCCATCCCAAAAATAGTATGGCCTGTTTTTCATGTTGAGTACTGATGGCGTATTGCGGCTGGTAAGCTTTCCGTTTATACCCAGGCTAAAGGCAACTGTATCGGCAAATGCAAATTGCGGATTATGGCAACTGGCGCAACTGATGCTGGAATCTTTTGATAAAATTTTTTCGAAAAATAATTGTTTGCCCAGTGCAGCTTTTTGTTTTTGCGAAGGTTTTAAACCGCCGGTTATAAAACTACTTACTGCAACCATCGTTACTAAAATCAATACAAAAAACATCCGCTTCATACGCTAAATATACAAAACAAAAAAAGGTACATCCTGTATGGATTGTACCTATTAAAGAAATTAATTTTTAAGAATTAATGATGCACAAAAATTTTGACGGCGCCCAGGCGGGAATTGTCTTTTTTAAGTAACTCCAATGAATACACACCGTTTGCCGCAGCTCCCATATTAATTTTCATTCTTTGGTACGGTAAGGTTATATCATAAACTTTACTGAATACCTTAGCGCCTTTTGCATCATAAACATTTATATATCTTTTGCCCGAAACAAAATTGGTTTCGTTATACATTACATCAAAATTGCCATTATTGGGATTAGTGTAAACCACCAGCACATCCGATTTTCCTCTTTGAACCGTAAGTAGATTAGATGATGATGTACAACCGTTAACGCTATTGGTAGCAACAACATTTATATCTCCGGAAATGCCGGGATTGGAAGCAAGTGGGATTACCGGGCCTGTTTGCCCCGGTATTACCTGTGTATTGCTATACCATACATAGCTGTAAGTACCTGCAGGTGCAATACTTGTTACCTCAATAGAAGCTGGTGAACTGGCATTTGGAAGAAGTGAAATGTTAATTACAGGATTTGCATTTACGGTAAGGGTTGCCGCATTTGATATTGTACTATTGCTGCTGCAATTGGAAACTACTGCCCTGTATTTGTTTTGATGTTGCGCAATTGTAGCAGAAGATACGGTTAAAGATGTTCCGGTTTCACCGGCAATATCTGCAAAAGTAGTTCCGCCATCGGCGCTTACCTGCCATTGGTAAATGATGCCATCTCCGCTTGCGGCAACAGTAAAGCTTGCGTCTCCTGTTTCGCATACTGCTGCGTCGGCAGGATGGGCCGTAATATTTGCCGGAACAATTACATGCAACTTAGCACAGGTGCTAATGGCAGCAGGTGAACAAGTGCCGCTAATCACCAGCCTGTAGGCATATCCTTCAAGGGCAGCCGTAACGCCGGTAATATTATAATTTAAAGAAGTTGCACCGGCAATATCTGTAAATGTTCCGCCGCAACCGGTAGTACTTTGTTGCCATTGGTAAGATAAACCATTGCCCGTTGCTGTTCCGGTAAAGCTCACATCGGCGCCATCGCAAACATTTGCATCTGTTGGTGATGCTGTAACAGATGGCGCTGCATTTACTGCTAAAGTAACGGCGTTAGAAATTACCGGAGTAGTGCATGTACCCGAGCCTGTCATTTGTACACGGTATTGGTTATTGTTCATTGCAGCCGCAACATTACTTAGCATAAGTGTAGCTGTTGTAACTGCGGGTGATAAATTATTCCAGGTTGCGCCGCCATCGGTGCTTGCCTGCCAGTTATAAGCAATATTTGTTCCGTTTGCAGTAACGCTAAAAGTTGCATCTGTGCCTGCACAAGTGGTAACGGCATTGGGCTGAGATGTAAATACCGGTGCGCTGTTTACCGTTAAAACCACACATACGCTGGTAACTGAGGGTGCGCATGCACCGGTTACTATCACCCTGTACGCATAGTTGTTCATACCAAGTGTAGCATTGGTAACATTAAAGCAACCTGATGTTGCCCCTGCAATATCTGTAAAAGTTCCGCCGCACCCTGTTGTGCTTAATTGCCATTGATAGCTGAGGCCGGCTCCCTGGCCGGTTACACAAAAGTTATTACTACCGCCTTCGCAAATGGTTGCATTGGCAGGTTGGGCGCTTATAGATGCCGGGCCGGTAACCGATAATGTTGCCGTAGCAGATGTAACACTATTGCCACATGAGCCGCTGCCGGTAACAATTACCTGGTATTGATAATTGTTCATAGCAGCAGTTACATTATTGAGGGTTAATGTTGCCGTAGTTACTGCAGGCGAAAGGTTGCTCCATGTTGTTCCGCCATCTGTACTTACCTGCCAGTTGTAAGTAAGCGAAGTTCCGCTTGCCGTTATATTAAAGCTGGCATTATTGCCAGTACATGCAGCTGCATTTACCGGCTGTGTAGTTACCGAAACCGAATTAGCGCCAACCGTAAGCATAGCGGCATTGGTATTGATACTTGAGCTACCGCAACTTCCGCCAGATGAAGAAATAACGGCACGATATTGATAATTGTTCATTGCAGCCGTTACATTAGTTAATGTAAGCGTAGCTGTAGTTACAGTGGGTGAAAGGCTGTTCCAGGTTGCACCAGCATCGGTACTTACCTGCCAGTTATAAGTTACAGAGCCAGAGTTTGCGGCTACCGTAAAACTTGCCGTGCCGCCAACACAGGCAGATGTACTGGAAGGTTGTGTAACCACACTTAGGTTTGATGAAGATACCGTTAAAGTTACCACAGATGAAGTAACAGGATTATTGGGGCATCCACCATTTACTATTACCCTGTACTTATTATTATTCATTGCAAGTGTAACACTATTAAGTGTAAGAGTTGCTGCATTTACTACAGGGGAAACATTGTTCCATGTAGTGCCTCCATCTGTACTCACCTGCCATTGATAATTGCTCACTAATCCTGTAGTTGCAATTGAAAAGTTCACATTGCTTCCTTCGCAGGTACTGGCATCTGCAGGTTGAGTGCTTATAGAAGCCGCAGGAGGAAGCGCTGAAGAAGCCACATGGTCTGTAGCGCTGTTGGAACTTCCCTGTATGGCTCCATAACCCATTCCTCTTTTTGCAAATGCCGTCCAAATGGCACATTTATATGCGCCATTGTAAATAAGGCTGTCGGCTTTAATAATGGCATTTCTTGCATCTATAAATCCGGGAACGCAGGGTTGCAATTTCATACCTTCAATTACTAATTTTAGTGCAACGCTATTTCCGGCGGTAGAGCTTGCATCAAAAAGGTTAGAGTTAATATTTCCTGTTTGCTGAATTATTCCCCAGGTCATTTCCCATAAAGCAGCACACCATATTTCTCCAATATTATGCGATTCTGTGCCAATAGGGTTTACACCCATATTAGCATAAGTAAGTGGGTTTACCGCTATATCGGTTGAGTAAGGATAATTGCGTATACCGGAGCCGGTAGTAGGCAAGCTTACAGCGTAATTAGCAATTGGCCTTGGTATGCTGCCATCGGTTAAAGATGCTGTAGCCCAGTTGGTAGTAACCATTAAAGCAAAATAATCGCTCCAGCCTTCTCCGCCCTGCTCTGCATTAGCCAGGCAACCCGATTGAGCCGGGCCACCGGTGAGCCTGTTACTTACGCCATGAAAAAATTCGTGGGATACAATGCCATTATCCAAATCGCCATCCACCCTTTTGCGGCTTAGTGTAGCATTTAACCCATTGCCCAATTGGGCAATTAATAAAGCGCCGGTTGCCTGTGATACCATTACTGCCGGTATAGTAATTGTGTTATCTGTACCGCCCATAATTATTGGAGCATCGGGAACATTATTTATCATTATTACTCCAGCGGCCTGGGCATTTTGGGCGTTTAATATTTTTACGGTAAAGTTGCAATTGCCACGGTTTATTAAAACTATTTTTCCAGTAATGGAATTTACGGGGGCGCCGTTACATGCTTCATGGGCTGTGCCTGCCGCATCATCATAATACACTACACCCGCCGTAACCGGGCCTACATTCAGCAATTGGTTTGCAGTACTAAAATTGCCTTCTACAGCAGCATAATCACCGGCAATACTACCTGGTGCATTTACATGCACATTTGCCGGGCCATCAAAAAGATACATACGCATACGTGGCCTTGAGCCATCGGCAGGTGTGGCAAAATTGGCATTATTGGTACCCGTGCTGCTTTGTGCTATTGCAATTACATAATCGTTTTGGGCGCCGCCCCTGCCCTGGTTATTGGCCTGAAAGTTTCCGGCAGGTTCCGTAAAACCGTATTGATAGGTAATATCATGTATAATATTATTCCAGTAAAATAAATTGGTAATGGCAAATTGCTGATAGTTGGGGCTTGTAGGATCAAGGCTAAAGTTTGGCGCAAACTGAAAGTTTAAAGGATCGGGGCTGGTGGTGGAAGTTGCCGGAATACCATTAGGTGTAATAATAGTTGACCCATTGGTACCGGCCCTGTCTTCAGTTGCCCAAACATTATTACCTCTTGAAATGGTATAATCTGTTGATCCGTTATTATGCCAGCCTAATGATGTGGCATTACCGGTTGCATTGGTCCATGGATTAGTGCGCACAGCCGGTGTGCCGCCGTTATGTATTGGGCTTTCTGCCGGATAGGGAATTACCAGGTAGTTTACGGTATTTACTAATGAAGGATTGTTGGATGTATTTTTCTGTAATGCTGTAATACTAAAAAAGTCCTTTTCCGGTTTTTCAATCTTTTCTACGTTTATAATATCCTCGTTGAAATTATGTTGACCTTCGTAAATAGTAAGGTTATTTTTGCCAATTATTTTTCCGTTTTGGGCATCAACCTGTATCATCCACCAATCTGCACTTTTTACTGGCACCACCTGAACAACCCATGCTAACTTTACCGCTTCAACATTTCCTTTATTGTTAAAAACAGGCACCCACAAGCGTTCCACAAGCACCTCTTCATTTACTCCTTCCAAAATTCCAAAATTGTATTTTCTTCCATTTAGTTTAGTTTGAGAAAATCCAATTTTTGGTGCTGACAACTTAATATCAGCAAATGCCTTCAATACCGCATTGGCCGGCAATAAAGTAGCCAGGCCCGATTTTGGAGTAACCAATTTTTCTAAGCCGGCAATATATTCTCCGGCTGAAGAAACCAACTCATTATTTTTAAATGCCAATACTTTTAAGCTATTATATAGCGGTGTATTTTTATAGCCTTGTTGCAGGTAAACCATTTGCGTGCCCGATATTGTATTGAAATACGCATCGCTTACAAATGAATTGCTGATTTGCTGCCTGCTGATGCCAATTTCTTTTGCCTTTTCTGTTACCAGTTTTAAGGCCGTAGCCTCATTAATTTTTTGGCCATTTGAAAATAAAAAAAGGAGGCTGCTTAAAAATAGGAGTAGAGTTTTTTTCATGAACCGAAGTTTATTAAGTGAGCTTAAAGTAAATAATGAATTGGTTAAATAAAATGTGTACAAACCTTAATTGCCGGGCTATTCCGGAGTTGCTAAATTAAGCGAATATCTGCTCTGCTATTTTTTTATTGAGGAAAATTTATTGATTTTCTTATAAAACAAAAGGCAAAAGGTATTTGATGCCTTTTGCCTTTTTAATAATAATTGAAATGATTTGAAAATGAACTACTAAAAAGCTGATATTCAAAATACTAATTATGTTTTGATACTTTACCCACCGCCAGGCGTTTTCCATCTTTTCCAATTAACTCTACCAGGTACACGCCGGAAGAATATCTGGAAATATCTACCAGCATTTTTTGATAGGGTTCGGTAATGCTGAATTGTTGTAAAAATACTTTTGCGCCTTTACTGTCGAAAATTTTCAAAATCCGGGTTTCGGCAGCCGAAGAAGGATCTTTAAAATATCTTACCTGGAAAATGCCATTACTGGGATTGGGATAAATAAATAGTACCGTAGACTGCAAGGCTCCAAGCCCAAGTATATCCGAAGTATCGGTACATCCTGTTGTTTGATTTAAGGCAATTGCCCTAATGCTTCCGAGGTTATCAACGGTTGCGGAATAACTTGATCCATTTGCACCTGAAACCAGCGTATTATTATTTAACCAGGCATAAGCATAATTGCCAGATGGAGAAACCAAAGCTGTAACTACAGATTGCAAAGAAGGATTGATAGCGCTATTGGTTGCATTAAGGGTAACCACCGGATCAGCATTTACTGTTAATGAAACCTCATCAGAAAAAACAGAACCGCATGGATCGCCGGTTACCACTGCCCTGAATAAATTTCCGTTCATGGAAAGTTGGGTACCGGTTACCGATAAAGTATTGGTTAATGTACCGGAATACACGGCATCGTCAGTTATATTGCTCCAGGTTGTGCCATTATTGGCGCTCATTTGCCATTGATAGGTAATTGACAAACCTTGTGCATCCACAGTAAACTGCTTATTTTCTCCACGACAGGCAGATGCAGGCGCAGGTTGTATATTTATTGATACAGGTTGGTTAACGGTTAATGTAGCTGCATTGGTTGAAAGGTTGGTACAATTATCGGTAATCAAAGCCTGGTATTGATTGCCATTCATTGCAGCAGTAATATTATTAAGTACGAGTGAGGGATTTGTGGCAGATGCAATATTGGTCCAGCTTGCTCCCCCATCAGCGCTTAACTGCCATTGATAATTAACAGTTGAAGTGGATGCAGCAGTTGTAAAAGTTGCAGATTGGCCTTCGCAAAGGGCTATATCAACAGGTTGTGATGTAATACCTGCCGCTTCATTTACCAGTAAAGTAATACAAGCCGAAGTAATATTAGATGGGCAGGAGTTTTGTGCAACTACCCTGTACACTTCGTTATTTTGAGCTAAGCTAAGGTTGTTTAAATTTAGGATTGCAGAAGTTGCCCCGGCAATATTGGTAAACGTTCCGGCGCAGCCTGTAGTACTTACCTGCCATTGATAAGCGGGGTTGGTGCCGGAAATATTTGCCGATAGTGCCACACTATTATTTACGCAACCTGTAACGCTTGATGGCTGGTTAACGATGGTGAGCGGTGTGCAACTTGTAGGCGCAGGTAATATTAAGGTGAAGGTATCGCTCACATTCACTTTTTTGTTTCCGGCATTATATAAATTTGAGGTAATTTCAACCACCGCTGTTTTTTTAACGGCAATATCATCTATACGCCAGCCAATTAAATTTGTGCCTTCATCGGTGGTAAATCTAAAACGGAATCTTACATTTTGATTGGCATAAGGCCCAAGGTTTACAACAGATTTTTTAAAGCCATAGCTGTTACCGGTAAAGGCAGGCCTTCCGGAAAGCAAGGTACTACCATCCATTATGCCGGTATAGCCACCGGTAATAAAATTACTTGCACCTATATCGCTCCAGGAAGTTCCTCCATTTGTACTTATTTCCACAACACCGCCATCGTAAGAACTTTCCGAAACAAACCAGTTCCAAAAAGACAAGTTTGGAGGAGTGGCGCCAAGAGCAATATCTGCAGTTGTTAAAAGTCTTTCATCAGATGTTACATCGGGGTTACCGGAAAAATAGGCATAAGGCGGGCTGTAGCTTATGGCATTATCACTTACCCAATTTGTAGAGGTGGTAGAAGTAGCCTGCCAGCCAGATGAAATGCTGCTGTTAGGAACATTGTCTTCAAATAAATTTACCGGAGGAAAATAAGTTCCGTTGTTTATCCTTACGGTAAAAGAATAGAGTTGGGAATTGCCCGAAGTAATATTTACCGGGAAGCTTACCACCCTTGAAACGGAATTATAAGTGCCGCCGGAAACATAAGTTACATTTGAAGGTAGCGTATCGGTAAGCAGGTAGTTTACAATATTGCCACATGAGCCTGCAGTAACTTTATTGGTATATACTACTTCTGCATTTTCTTCCTGCTGGGTAACATTTTGGGTAACCAATAATTTGCTTTCCACCGTTGAGAAACCTACAATTTGGTCGCTGCGGCTGTCGCTGGAGCCCTGGCTGGCATCGGTACCTACGCCCCTTCTTGCAAAAGCCTGTAATATGGCGCAATGGTAAGCGCCGTTATATAAAATTTGATCGGCTGCTAAAATTGCATCCCGGCCATCTACAAATCCCGGGCTGCAGGGTTGCAGCTTCATGCCTTCCATAACTAGTTTTAAAGCAATGGAATTTCCACCGGGTGCATTTGCATCAAATATATTGGGATTTATTACACCGGTTTGCTGAATAATATTCCAGGTCATATCCCACAAAATAGTGCACCAAACGGCTCCTATTCCATGAGGAATGGCTGCTGTGGATACATTGGTGTAAGTAAGTGGGTTAGTGCTCATATTGGTGCAATACTTGTATTGCCTGATACCGCCACCATTTACGCCTTGCCCGGAAACATAGTTTCCAATTGCCCTTGGTTTAGTTGCACCGTCGTTGAGTGTGGAGTTTGCCCAATCCTGTGTGGCCATAATGCAAAAGTAATCGCCCCAGCCTTCACCCATTTGTTCGGTATTTTGTAAACATCCGCTTAATGCAGGTCCGCCGGTAAGCCTGTTACTGATGCCATGGGTAAATTCATGAAGTACTACGCCGTTATCTACATCACCATCTTTTTGAGGGCTGCCGCTCCATAAATACATTTGCATCCTTCCGCTGCTTCCATCTGATGGAGTGGAAAAATTAGCATTGTTGGTTCCGCCGCCATCTTGTGCATCGGCATTTACAGCATCGTTACCTAATCCACCACGGCCGAGGTTATTGCTTTGAAAATTTCCGGCAACTTCAGTAAATCCGTAATTGTAAGTCAAATCATGTATAATATTGTTCCAGTAAAAAAGGTTGGTAATATTAAACTGCTGGTTTTGAACCGGCGAAACCTGGATGGGAGTGATAGTAAAATTGGGCACAAAATCAAAGTTGAGTGGATCGGGAGATGTGGTGGAAACAGCAGATGCGCCAGTGGTATTATTATTACCATCCCTGTCTTCTTTTGCCCACACATTATTTCCACGGCTACTGGTATAATCTGTTGTTCCGTTGCTGTGCCATCCGAGGGTTACCGCATTTCCACCGGCCAGATTCCAGGGGTTGGAAACTACTGTAGGCGCACCTCCGGGATGGATAGGGCTTTCTGCCGGAAAAGGTATTACCCGGTAATTGGCAGTATTTACCAGCGAAGGCGAATTACTTTGCCAGTTAAAGAAACTTTTGGGAGTTTCAATATTTTCATAAAATAAATGTTCTGCTTCATGATGTGTATGGTTGGTATCATAAGCATCCCATGAGCAGTAAACGGTAAAATTACTTTCTGCAATTTTTTTATTGGTATTGGCATCTACCCTTATCATCCAGTAATCTGCTGATGTGGCTGGCACCAGGTAAACCTGCCAGGCCAATTTTACTTCCTTGCCTTCATTTACCGGCACCCACATTAATTCTGCGGTAATATCTTCTGTGGCAATGCCCAGTTTGCCAAATAATTTTTTTGTATCCGTTGATGAAATGGAAAAAATGGGAAGAGCAGTAGTAAGGTTTTTATCTTCCAAAGCTGTTCTTACGGCATCGGAAGCGCTAAATACCGGTATTGCTGAAATATTTGCGGATTTTTTTTGGACACTTTCCAAAAAATGCCCGGCCTGTGAAACGAGTTTGCCGTTTTTAAAAGCAAGCGCCAGCACCTGGTTGTACACCGGCAGGTTTTTATATTGCTGCAATAGATACACTTTATCGGTATTTGAACCTGCATCATGATAAGCAGAGGAAACAAAGCTGCCGAGCAGGTTTTCGGCAAAAGGAGAAATGAGTTGCTGGTTTCTTTCCACCATGGCCAAAGCAATTGTTTTATTGATCTGCTGGGCCGATGCGATAGCAATAACCTGCATGAGGATTACGGAGCTTAAAAATTTTTTCATAAACATTAAATTGGTGCCGGTTTTGTAATGTAATTACCCACCTGTTTTTGGGCAGCAAATTTAATGTATTCATTTGGTATTTGGTAAGGCGCCGTAAAGGTTTAAAAAGTTTTTTTAAGTTTGAGTTTGGGGCGATAAATACATGGATAAAACGGTGTTTAGCCACAGATTAGCCTTTGGCCAGCAATGGTATACCTAACCCGGTTTTTTCTAAAATTAAAATTTAAATACAAATCCGTTGGTTTTACATCAGTAATGCCTTTTACAATTTTACTAATAAATTGAAGTTTGCAAACCTCATTGGTCAAAAGCCAGGCGGCAGGCTTTAATGCTTTATACCTGTGGCGGAGAAATGGCAACTTATTGCTTTATAAGCGTAAATCTCTGTGGTAGCGTTATTGCTGTATCCCCTAAATTAAAATTATAATAAGGTGTTCGTTGCTGCCATACATCCATGGTTATATCATTTGCGCTTAATGTTACCTCTACTACCCAATTTATTAATCCTCGATGATGATTTAAGTCTGAAAAAAGGCCATCGAGTTTTTGTGAATTACAGATATATTTAGAGAGGCTAAAATTTGTAATACTATTCATATAACTCCAACTGTCCGAAGTTGGGAGAAACCGGTTGGCATAGTTACTCATTATAATATTATTGCCTTGCTTATATTCAACCCATCCCCATAATTCATCATCAATATTATTGTATACAGGTTCATAAGTTCTTACCGGTTTTAAATAAATGCGTATGGTATCGGCACCGGATACATTCATCCACTCTCCCTCGTATTGCTGCAGGGTATTGCAGGTATCGTATTCAAGTGGATGCTGTGCATAAGCTGTAGCAGATGCGGCTGCTAAAAATATAATTAAAAAGTATTTTTGGGTTTTCATTTTTTTGTTTTTATATCGTTATTGATAAGGGTCTGTTAAAAGGCTCCCAAAAGGGCTTAGGGTAGCAGGGTTCCAGTTAGTACAATTTTCATTGCTTTGGTAAAGGCTAATGGCATTTTCGGCATTTTTGTCTTTTAGCAAATTTTAAAACTATACACATAAAAATTCCTTCTGCATAAGTTATCAGCCCAGGCAGATAAATTTACCCAATTCAATTTTTCTTTACATACTTAGTTAATATTACAATAGTTTGTTCGTTTATTTTGCCTTCAATTTGATCTGTATTACCGGGCACCAACCTTATTTTTTTTACAACAACTCCTTTTGCTGCGCTAAAACTGGTTCCTTTTACATTAAGCGCTTGTGTGAGTACTACAGTATCTCCATTACTCAATGCATTTCCAAACGCATCTTTATGTACTTCGGCCTGTTCAAATATGCTCAGTGCAATTTGTACCACACGCTCATTTAATTCAACGGAGTTCAGGGTTTCATTGGCCCAATCCTGCTCTTTGCATAAAAATAATAGCCGGTAACTAAGGGCTTGTACAGCAGCTTGCGGGCTCCAAATGCTCCCCTCCAGGCAGCGCCAATATTCGCCTTTTTCTTCCTGCATAATTTTTTGCTCACATTCGGCGCAAAGCGCCACGCAATTTGCAGCATCCTCATTACCGGCTATTACAGGGTAACTTGTGCAAGCCGCATGGTTATTGCATAATTCGCATAGTTCGCCGTTTCTTTGAAGGAGTTCTTTTGCTAATTGCATTATTGAAAGTTTAAAAAGTTTGTATGAAAGTAAACTATTTTTAGATTTTGGTAAAAATGCAATTTCTCTGAGTTTCAAATAATGTATACTTAAGGATGAGAATATTTATTTAACAGTAATTCTTTTGTGAGGATAAAAGGCCATTAATAAAGCAGAATTATTTTAGTTTATTAGGAACAATCACCAGCCGGTAAATTATTGCGTTACTTCCAATACTACACTGTAAGCAACAGGCTGTGGCATATCAATATTTGGATAGGGAAGAACTTTCACTAACCTGATAGTGTAACCATTTAATAAGGTATCGTTTGCAGGGGATGAAGTAGTATGATTAGCTTCTGTAGATAAAGAGAAACTTTGGTATGAAAGTTCTCCTGTTTTTATGCTTAATTGAACTGCTGTATAACCTGCCGAGGTATGCATTGCTCCTTCCGGGCACCTGCAATCGGAGATAAGTGAATCAAAGCAAATAACAGGAAATGCTGCTGCTGATATCGGGTACACTTACTCATTTCCAATATTATTTTTTGCGCCTCACTATTGTTTTCCTTTTTGCAACTTCCCAAAATAATTATAGTAATAATTGTTACTATGGCTAAATGAATATATTTTTTCATGATTTTTTTCGATCGGATGCAACAGTAACTGATAATATGAATAAGATGCTTATGTAACCAGGTCAATAAAAATAAAGAATAGCTGAAAACCCCTTTCTGAAATATTTACTATTTTGAAATCTTGGCCTACAGTATTAATGACAACTTGTTGAAAAAAAATATTTCTAAATCGGGCATTATCTTCAACAACTGAGATTTTTACTTTTTGTAAAAAATTTCGCCGTTGGATAAAAGTCAATTAACGCCGTCAAAACCCTTTAGGGCTTTATCACATAATTATCCGGCGTTTTGCCGCCCATTAAATTTTCTATAAAATAATCCCAGCGGCGGCGCATGGCATAGTAGCTGTCACGGCCATAACCATGGCGTGCATTGGGTATAATAAGCATGTCGAAACTTTTATTTGCCTTTATTAAGGCATCGGCTACCAAATAAGTATTGTATGGCGGCACATTATCATCCATACCTCCATGTATCAATAAAAGTTTTCCTTTTAAATTTTTGGCATACACCTGGTTGGCCTGCTCGCTGTAATTGGAATTTCCCGAACTGTCTTTTACCAGTAAACCAATATACCGTTCGCCCCAGTCGTCTTCATAGTTGCGGTTATCATGGTTGCCCGATTCTGCAATGCCTACTTTATAAAATTCCGGATATTGAAACATTGCCGAAGCCGTGGCAAAACCACCACCTGAATGGCCCCAAACACCTACATGGTCCAAATCCAAAAAGGTATATTTTTTTTGTAATTGTTTAATGCCGGCAATCTGGTCGGGTAGGGTATTAATTGCCATATCGCCATAGCAGGCATCATGAAATGCTTTGGAGCGGTAAGGGTTGCAACTGCCTTCAATTTGCACTACAATAAAACCCAGTTGGGCTAAGGCATTACAATCGCTGCGGCTTGCGCTAAAACCCCAGTAGCCAATAGTTCCTCCTTGCGGCCCGGGATAAATATTATTGATTACAGGGTATTTTTTTGTTGCATCAATATTGGGTGGTAAATATAAAAGGCCATATAAATCAAATGCGTTATTTGCTGAGCGAAACGTAAATGGTATTGGCGCCTGCCAGCCACTGGCAAGCAATTGAGAAATATCCGCCGTTTCCAAATCCATCAACTTTTTGCCTTTTGCATCGCTTAAAATAATTTGCGGCGCTGTATTTGGCGAGGAGTAAGTATCAATAAAATATTTATTATCAGGCGAACGAATAATGCTGTGGTTGCCATCTGCAGGCGTTAACCTTTTTAGGTTTTTACCATTAAAATTTATGCTGTAATAGTTTTTGTAATAAGGATTGCTGCCGCTACCACATGCCTCAAATAAAATAGTGCGTTTTTCTTCATCCACATCTATTACCCTGGTAATGGTAAAGCTGCCATTGGTAATTTGGTTTTTTAAATGCCCGGTTGTTAAATCGTATAAATATAAATGGCCAAAATTATTTCGTTCAGAATACCAGATAAATTCATTGCTTGCCGGTAAAAATTTCCAGTTTACATCTCCCTGGCCCGATTCATATTGTGTAGGCACCGTTTCTTCAAAAACATCCCTTACATCTCCGGTTAAAGCATTGGCAACTCTCAGGTTGCTTTTTTTATGGTCTCGGCTTACCGATACAAAAGCTACCTGACTGCCATCTTTGCTCCAGTAAGTATCGGACAAACTGCCGTTGCAGGCAATATCGTCGCATAATGTGCTGCGCCTTGCATCGGCAGGCATTTTAAAACGAATTAATTTTGAATTTTCAATATCTATTACCACACGGTTAATCATGATGATGGCAGAATCTCCTGGCAATGGATATTTCCATTGTTCCAATTCGGGAGCGCCAACCGTAGTTTTTACCAGGTACATATCTTTTACATGGCGCTGGTCTTGCTGAAAGGTTGCAATTTTTTTTGAATCGGGCGACCAAAGCAGTATGGGTTTTTCTGAGTGCGTCCATCCGGCATTATTGGTAGCATAGCCATAATCTTTTGTACCGTCAAAGCTAAGTTGTTTTTCTGCATTGGTTTTTACATCTTTTACCCAAAGGTTCCAGTTGCGGATAAAAGCTGCCTTAGTTTTATCGGGAGAAAGCACTTCAAAGCCGCCCTGCCATACCGGTGCTGAGGCTTTGGGCTCTGTTTTTCCGGGAAATAATGCTGCATAGGTAGCTGCGGTTTGACGTGTTTTTTTCTTTGGGTTTATTAAAACATATTCTTTATCTTTTTGCGTTTGTATTTTATACCAAAAGCCACCATCATCGAGCCAGTTGGGCTGTACAGAAGTTTTAAAAACCAGTTTACTGGTTTTGGCTCCCAGCATTTTTACGGCATTATCATAGTCGGCAGTTGTAAAAGTTTTGCCGCTAAATTGTGCATGGGCATTAAGTATTAAAAAAATACTTGTGGTAAAAAACAGAATTTTTTTCATATTATAAAATTCAGCATTGAAATAATTTTAGATACAGAGGAGAAATATTTTGGTTTAAATGCGGTAACACACAGCATTTATATTCATGCCGGCGCCTACCGATGCAAATATTACCACATCACCTGCATTAAGTTGATGGCTGTCGAGTTTGTTTTTTCGAACCATATCCAGTAAAGTAGGAATGGTAGCCACAGAACTGTTGCCCAATTTGTGTATGTTCATGGGCATAATGCCTTCGGGCATTGTTTTGCTACCATATAATTTATAAAAACCTTTTACAATTCCTTCATCCATTTTTTCATTGGCCTGGTGAATAAATATTTTTTTTAGGTCGGTAATTGCCACACCTGCTTTGTCGAGGCAGTCTTTCATTGCCATAGGCACATATTTCATGGCATATTCATACACTTTTCGGCCTTTCATTTTTATGTAGCGAACCCTTGGGTCGCTTTCGGGATAATTAGATTTGCCCAAAAATAAATAATATGCTTCTTCGTTACAATGTGCCTGCACGGCAGTTGATAAAATCCCTGGTCCGTTTTCATCCGAGCTTTTCCATTCCAATACACAGGCCCCGGCGCCATCGGCAAAAATCATGCTGTCCCTGTCGTACGTATCCAGCACACGGCTAAGCGCTTCGGTGCCTATCACCAGGCATTTTTTGGCAACACCTCCTTTAAAAAAAGCATCGGCTTGTATAAGGCCCTGTACCCATCCCGGGCAGCCAAATAAAAGATCGTAAGGGATGCAATTGGGGTTATTAATTTTAAGATCGTGTTTTACCCTCGATGCAAGCGCCGGTAGTACATCGGTTTGAATAGTATGTTTAAGTACATTACCAAAGTTGTGGGCCACAATTATCTGATCAATAGTTTCAGGGTTGCAGTGGGCATCTTCAAGTGCAGCTTTTGCAACAATAGTTGCCATATCGGAGGTATTGATGCCGGCATCAATATATCTTCTTTCCTGTATGCCGGTAATCTGCTCAAACTTTTCCACTACTTCAAGCGGATCGGTATCAATTTTTACATGGTCTTCGGCATAAAAACTATGTATGGCAAAATCTTGGTTAGTTTTAATATTACTGGGAATATAACTCCCTGTGCCTGTAATTACAGATCTCATTTATGGTGTATTAATAGTGAACAAACAGGCAAGAACCAGCTTTTTTAAAATAAAGCTGTTTAAAATTAGCCGATAATTGTGAAAATATGGAAAAAATACCTGTTTTTCCCGTTTTTTTTACAGAAACACTAACAATTTTAAAATGATTTGTATTGCCGGAATACCTATTTTTGTTGCTCAAATTTTTAACCATTAAATATGAAAAAATTATTACTCTTTGTTGTAGTGCTGGTTTCTGCAAATGCTATTGCTCAAAACGCAATTACGTTACAAAAGGGCCAGGCTATAAAAATCACCAATACTTCACACATGACAGCTGAGTTAGGTATGGGGATGCAAATGACCAATGATGTAACAGCAATTACAAATGCCGTTGTAAAAGATGAAAATGATGTGAACTACGTTATTTCAAGTAAGGTAACCAAGCTTGTAGTAAAAAGCGAAATGATGGGAAACGCAACCAATTACGATTCTGATAAAAAAGAAGATCAGGAAACAGAAGTGGGCAAATCACTGGCTTCTTTTGTAAACACAGAAAGTACCACCCAATTGAACAAAGCAACCGGCAAAGTAGATTCTATGAAAGTTGCAGATGTAGATGCCGAAGCACAACAAAAACTTGGCCCTTTAAGTGAAACTATGCAAAACATAAGTGGCGATGTAATGATTGCCGGAATTTACCAAGGTATACCTGCAGGTGCAAAACCTGGAGTTACATGGAGCGATACTACTAATAAAGACGGGCTTAATGCCATTAGCCATTATACTTTAAAATCGGTAGATAACGGCATTAGCACCATTGATATGAAAGGCACAATGACCGGAGCTAGCAAAATAGAAGCACAGGGTGGTATGCAGATTGATATGACAATTGATGCCAAAAATTCAGGAACTATTTTAGTTGCTGCAAACGGCCTGGTAAAAAAACGTACCCTAAAAGTAGAAATGACCAATGAAATGAATGTTGCAGGCCAGGCAATGACAATGACAGCCACTACAGATTCTGAAAGTACTGTTGAATAATTTTTTAAATAAATTTTTTTCAAAGCCATGAGTAATCGTGGCTTTTTTATTTATTGAAAAGCATTTTAAGATAGAATAAGGGATTGGCTAATTTTTTCCTTACATCTATTTCTGCAAACATTGCGGTAAGCAGGTTCCGTAATTCGGCGCTTTTTGCTGTTTTATTCATGAGTAAATTAAACAACCAGGGCCTCGTGGCCAGTTTTTGTAACGTAGTGCTCATCTTTAACTCCGGCCCAAGCACACGATCAATATCTTTATTATACTGTTGTAAAAACTGCTCCGAAAAATCATTATTTTTCACCGCATTTTCTGCAACATTTGCCGCATAAAAACCAGAGTACATGGCATTGCCAATGCCTTCGCCGGTTAAAGGATCTATAAGGCTTGCAGCATCACCAATAAGCAGGTAACGGTTGCCATACAGTTTTCTTTTTTTGCTTCCCAGCGGTAAGCCATAGCCGTCAATATTTCCATCGGGTGATGCTTCAGAAAAACGGGATTTAATTTCAGTGTCGGTATCAATAATTTCTAAAAGCAGCTTGCGTAAATTTATTTTTTTATGCTGTAAAATGCTGCTGTGCACGCCAAGGCCCACATTGGCTGCGCCGCCAGGCAAAGGAAAAATCCAAAAATATCCGGGCAATACTTTTTTTAAAAAATGCAGTTCAATAAAACCATCTTCATTTAAGCCTTTTACATTTTTATAATAAGCTCTTATGCCTGCAATATGGTGCTGAGGTTCCATTTTAATTCCGCCGGTTACTTTGGCAAAGCGGGAATGTGCGCCATTGGCCACTATCAGCAATTGTGCCTTTATTTCTATATTTCCGGTTTCGTCGTTTAAAATATAGCCTTCCTTTGTTAAAGTATGCGAAACAATATTGGTGTTTTCTAAAAAAGTAATTTTTGGTTGCAGCCGCAATTCGTTGGCAAGAAAATGATCAAAATCAAAGCGCCGGCTAACAAAACCCCGTGGGTTATGTAAATTATTTTTATAGTTTAAGGAAAAAGGGATAGGAACCGACCGCCTGTTGGGAGAAGTAAAAATAATGCCGAAGCTATTATTTTTATAAGGCTGTTGCTGAAATTTTTTGATGATGGATGGATCTATTTTATCCAGTATGGCCGCAACTTTTCCACTAAGCCCATCCCCGCAAATTTTATCACGGGGAAAAGTTGCTTTATCGGCAACAATACATTCTATACCCAGCTTAGCCAGTTGCAATGCGGCAGTAACGCCACCCGGGCCGGCGCCAATAATGCATATTTTTGTTTGATAAACCAAGTATAAAGGAGCAGGGTTTTAAATATCTTTTAATGCTGAAATGGTAGCAACAGGGTCTGCAGATTTAAAAACGGTATTGCCTGCAACCAACACATCGGCACCTGCATCAATAATAGCCCTTGCATTTTGTAAGGTTACGCCACCGTCAATTTCAATTTTTACTTTTAAACCCTTTTCGGTTATCATGGCTTTTAATTCCCTGGTTTTTTGCAAGGTATGTTCTATAAACGACTGTCCTCCAAAACCAGGGTTTACACTCATCATGCAAACCAAATCTATATCGGCCAATATATCTTTTAAAGCTTCAACAGGTGTATGTGGGTTAATGGCAACACCACAGTGCATTCCCAATGATTTTATTTGCTGTATATTTCTGTGCAGGTGCCTGCATGCTTCAATATGCACCGTTAAATTATCTGCACCGGCTTTTTTAAAAGCTTCTGCAAATTTTTCCGGCTCTTCAATCATTAAATGTACATCACAATATTTAGTGGTGGCTTTTCTAAAAAACTCCACCAGCATTGGGCCAAAGCTGATGTTGGGTACAAACCTGCCGTCCATCACATCTAAATGATACCAGTCTGCTCGGCTGTTATTGAGCATGTTGCAGTCCTGTTGCAGGTTTAAAAAATTTGCCGACAATAAAGAAGGTGCTATAATGGCCATGGTAATTATTTAAGATTAATGTTTAATGCCCAGTTTTGCCAATGCATCTTTGGCTTCAATATAATCCGGTGCGTAAATTAATGCAGTTTCGTAACTTTCTATGGCTTCTTCTTTTTTTCCGAGTTTTTCAAAGTTAAGGCCCATATAATAATAACCTTCTTCATACCGGTTATTAAGTTTTACCGCTTTTTGTAACACCTGTAAAGCATCGGTATATTTTTGTAAATCGTAAAGCGCTATGGCTTTTTCCCGGTAGGCTTCCATAAAGCCATAGTCGGTAGCAAGCGCCTTATCAAAAAAGCCAATAGCTTTTTCTTTTTGATGGGTAGCGCTAAAGTAAAGGCCTTTTATAAAAAATGCTTCCCGGTTGGCATTGGCTTTGTTACCAATGAGCAAAGCATCGGCCATGGTGAGTGCATTTTCATTTTTTGTTTGGGCATAAAGCGTACCTAATGAAATTACATATACCGGTTCCGGAAAAATGGAAATTGCTTTTTCAAATGCCTGGATAGCCGTAGCCGTATCTCCGTTTTCATAACTCAATATGGCTTTAATATCCCAAAGCCTGGCTATGCTGCTATCTTTTTGCAAAGCCTGATTTATTGTTTTTACCGCTTCGTCATAATTGCCGCCCTCCCGGTAATATTGAACCAGGTTTTCCATCAAAATAAGGCTGTCTGGGTATTTTATTATTTCTGCTTTTAATTTTTCTTCCTGAGTGGTTACTGTGCTGCCTGGGATATCATTTTGCTTTTTGTTATTACAGGAAACAACAAATACAGTAAAACCCCAAATCAAAATCCTTTTCATATTGCAAAAGTAATGGTTAACTGCAGTACATGACAATTTGCTGACAATACTATTTTTTATTAGGCCTAACTTTGCAAAAATTATTTTTTGATGAGATACAGTTTTATTTTATTGGTGATTTTATTTTTTGGGCAAAACACACTAAAAGCCCAGCCCTTAAACGATTCCATACATTTTAACGGCGAAAGCCATTTTGCCAACATACGCCAGCTTACTTTTGGCGGCGATAATGCCGAAGCTTATTTTAGCTATGATGGTAAGTATTTAATTTATCAATACACCAACCAGGCAAAAGGTATTAATTGCGACCAGATTTGGATGGGAAAAATTCCCCAAGAACCTAATGAAACCTTTAACCCAAAACTGGTGAGTACAGGCACCGGCCGCACAACCTGCGCTTTTTTTTACCCCGATGGCAAGCACATTATTTATGCTTCTACCCATTTAAACAGTAAGGAATGCCCGCCGGTTCCCGATAGGAAAAAATATGGCAACAAATATATTTGGCCCATTTATGAAAGTTTTGATTTATTTAAAGCCGATACCAATGGCAAAATCATAAAGCAGCTTACCAAAACTAAAGGCTACGATGCCGAAGCCACCATTTCTCCCAAGGGTGATAAAATTGTATTTACCAGTATGCGTGACGGTGATTTGGAATTATATACTATGGACATAAATGGTAAAAATGTAAAAAGGATCACTCATGCTTTAGGTTATGATGGCGGTGCATGGTTTAGCCCTGATGGAAGTAAAATTATTTGGCGTGCCAGCAGGCCTGCTGTAGAAGCAGATATTAAAGAGTATAAAGAATTACTTGCGCAAAATCTTGTAGCACCTACCAATATGGAAGTATGGATTGCCAATGCCGATGGCTCCAACCCACAAATGCTCACCAATTTGGAAAAAGCAAACTGGGCTCCCAATTTTATGCCCGATGGAAAACGCTTTATTTTTTGCAGTAACCATGAGTATAAAAGGGGTTTCCCTTTTAATATGTATATGGCCGATGCCAATGGAGGAAATATTACCAAGATATCGAGGGATAAAGGTTTTGATGCTTTCCCTATGTTTAGCCCCGATGGTAAGAAAATTGTTTTTTGCAGCAACCGCAATAATGGCGGCACAAGAGATACTAATATTTTTATTGCCGATTGGGTAGAATAATTTCAGGCAAAATTTTTAATAATTATGAAGCGTAAAAAAAGGTTGACAGGATTTCCGGTCAACCTTATAAATTTATTTAATACAGTATTTATTTTATGCCTTTTATTTTTTTTACCGCTTCGGTAATTTTTGGCACAACTTCAAATGCATCTCCAACAATGCCATAATCTGCAGCTTTAAAAAATGGCGCTTCAGGATCTTTATTTATCACTACAATAACTTTGCTGCGGTTTACGCCAGCTAAATGTTGTATAGCCCCCGAAATACCAATTGCAATATATAAATTGGGCGCTATTGCAAGCCCGGTTTGACCTACGTGTTCGTGGTGTGGCCTCCAGTTTACATCACTCACAGGCCTGCTGCATGCAGTAGCTGCACCTAATGCCTTAGCAAGGTCGGTTACCAGTCCCCAGTTTTCGGGGCCTTTCAATCCACGGCCACCGCTTACCACAAGTTCTGCTTCGCTTAATGATATTTCCCCTTCAATTTTGCTGGTACTTAGAACTTCCACTTTTGGTGCTTCTACCGTAATGTTTAAAGCAGCAATTTCTGCGGTACCGCCTGTTGCATGTACACCAAATGAGTTGGGGTTTAATGCAATAATTTTTTTTGCCGTGGCAATACTGATATGTGCAAAAGCTTTTCCGCTAAAAACACTTTTCTTTACCACAAAACCATTTGAAATATCCGGCAATGCAACGGCGCCGGATACTAACCCGGCTTTAAGTTTTACGCTCAGCCTTGGCGCTACTGCTATTCCTACGGAGTTTTTACTAAATATTATTATTTCGGCGTCTGTAGTTGATACAACCTGTGCTAATGCATGGGTATAGGCCTGCGAATCTAATGTGTCTAATACCGGGTTGCTTACGGTGTTTACTTTTTTAATGCCATAATTGCCGAGCTGCTCAAGCCCTGATGGGGCCGTACCCAGTACCACGGCTTCGGCAGTAGTAGAAAGCTGCCCGGCAAGCTGAGATGCATAAGATGCGGTTTCAAATGAAGACTTTTTTATTGTGCCTTCTGCATGATCTATAAATACTAATATGCTCATAACGAATTTTTGCTTTTATAAATTTTTTAAAATACCAGGTTAAATAACCCTTGCTTCTTCGTGCAATAACTTTACTAATTCTTCAGGGGTATCGGGGCTTACTAATTTTACACCTTGCTTGGCCGGAGGCAATTCAAATGAAACAATGTTGGTTAAGCTGTCGGCAGCAATGGGTTCCATTACTTTAAGCGGTTTGGTTCTTGCGCCCATAATACCTTTCATATTGGGTATGCGTTGTTCTGCCATACCTTGCTGTGCGCTGAAAATTGCCGGTAAGGCAACTGTGTCTTTTTCTTCGCCTCCTTCAATTTCACGGGTAACAATAGCACTGGCATTCTGTAAATCGAATTTGGTAACATTGGAGATGAAGGGAACATTAAGTAATTCCGCAATCATACCTCCTAAAGAAGATCCATTATAATCAATGGTTTCTTTACCAGTAAAAATAATATCATAACCGCCGCTTTTGGCTATTTCGGCTATTTGAGTAGCAATGTAATAGGTATCTGTATTGACGCTGTTTATCCTTATGGCTTCATCTCCGCCAAGTGCCAATGCTTTACGGATTATAGGATCGTTATCGGCTTCGCCAACATTTATTAAATGTAATACCGCTGATGGATCTGCTTCTTTAATTTCAATGGCTCTTACCAGGGCATACCATTCATCATAAGGATTGATGATCCATTGAACGCCATCGGCAGCAAATTTCGTATTGTTATCCGTGAACGCTATTTTTGCCGTAGTATCAGGCGTTTTACTGATACAAACTAAGATTTTCATGAAAAAAATATTTTGCCCTCAGGCAGGTTAAAAAAATGGTTGTTTATGCAACTAAATGCAAATATAATGTTTTGCAAAGATACCGGGTAACAATCCTATAAAAAAATGATGGACAGGATAGAAAAATTGAAAGAATTTTTAAAAACTAACGCTACAGATAGTTTTTTACAACATGCGCTGGCATTGGAATATATTAAATTGGGCGAAGATAATTTAGCCAAAGGCCTATTTGAGCGCATTTTGTTATATGAACCGGCATATATTGGTTCTTATTACCACCTGGCAAAATTGCTGGAAAGGCAGCAGGATTATGAGGGAGCCATTAAAATTTATAAAAAGGGTATGGTAGAAAGTAAAAAAGCCGGCGATAACCATGCTTATAGTGAATTACAAATGGCATTAGAAGAAATTACGGATTAAATAATATTTTTTATTAATTGCCGGTTGGCAAATTTAAATATGCTTCAGTCTTTTCAGCATTATATTGAAAGCAACCATCTTTTTTTGAAAAAAGATAAACTGCTGGTAGCTGTAAGTGGTGGCGTGGATAGTATTGTGCTTTGTGATTTGTTGCAAAAATGCGGTTATACTTTTGCAATAGCACATTGTAATTTTCAATTAAGAAAGGAAGAGAGTGATGGCGACGAAGTTTTTGTAAAGCTAATTGCGGAAAGGTTTCAAAGACAATTTTTTATTAAAAAATTTGATACCAACCTTTACGCTGAAGCTAATAAAGTGTCTACACAGGTTGCAGCCCGTGAATTGCGCTATCAATGGTTTGCCCAATTAATTGAAAGAGGCGAAGCAAATATGCTTTTAACAGCCCATCATGCAAGCGATAATATAGAAACCCTGCTGATGAACTTTTTTAAAGGAACAGGAATTAAAGGCTTACAGGGGATTTTGCCCAAAACAAAAAATAAAATCACTATTGTAAGGCCGTTCCTTTTTGCCCAAAAAGCAGCCCTTTTGCACTATGCCAAAGAAAACAAGCTGCCCTTTAGGGAAGATTCATCCAACGCATCAGATAAATACACCCGTAATTATTTTCGCAATAAATTGCTGCCTGCTATACAAAGAGTATATCCCGGTGCAGAGGCCAACCTGTTGCATAATTTGCAACGTTTTAATGACGTTGCCATTTTATACAACATGCAAATTGAAGAAATAAAGAGAAAATTAATTACGGTAAATAACGAAGAAACCCATATACCCGTTTTAAGATTGCTGAAAACACCTGCAATGCCTACTGTGCTTTTTGAAATTGTAAAAAACTATGGGTTTGCCGCCACACAATTGCCAGAAATAATAAAGTTGCTAGATGCAGAAAGTGGTAAGTTTATTTCAAACGAAAGATACCGCATTTTAAAAAATCGCAAATGGCTCATCATTTCTCAACTCAGCAATGCTTCAGCGGTTTATATTATAAATGAAGGCGATAGCGAATTATTTTTAGAAGATAAAGTATTGCACATTACTATTCAGGAGCTAAAAGGCGAAATAAACCAATCACCCGATTTTGCTTTTTTGGATAAAAAGGAAATTGATTTTCCTTTGATATTACGCAAGTGGAAGCAGGGCGATTATTTTTACCCATTAGGTATGTCCAAAAAGAAAAAACTTTCCCGTTTTTTTGTGGATAATAAATTGTCGCTGTTGCAAAAAGAAAATACCTGGGTGCTGGAGTCCAATAAAAAAATCATTTGGGTGCTGGGTATGCGCATTGACAACAGGTTTAAAATTACCGGTGCCACAAAACAGGTTTTGCGCCTAAAATTGCAGCACAGCAGCTAAACCATAACTATCACTTTGATAATAGGGCAGCACCATTGCCTGTGTTTTACGTTTATTTTTTTTCAGCGCTTTATTTATTTTAGGAAAAAGCCAGTATGCTGCTTCTGTGGATAATATGCCAATACCTGCGCCTGCACATACATCGCCAAACCAATGTTTATTATTAGCCATTCGGTTGGCAGCGGTAAAAAGGGCAATGGGAAATGTGGAAATAGCAAGCCAAAAATTATTGTTTTGGTATTCCCGGTAAAAAAAATGTGCCGCTGAAAATGATAAGGCTGCATGCCCGGATGGAAACGATAAGAAATTACTGCTATCCGGCCTCATTTCTTTAATACTGTGTTTTAAAGAATATACCAATACTGATGTGATTGCCTGTGCCGTAAAATAAATGATTGACCTGTCCCGGATATTATGCTCGCCTTTAACTCCTGCTAAGTTTAAGCTGTAAACTAATGCTGCTGGCGCAAAGCGGGCGATATTCACCGGTTTAAAAAATGTGGAAAAACTTGTTTTTGGTTCATCATAAATGCTTGTGTTGTTGCAACCATTTAAGCATTTTTCTTTAGTAATAAATCCAAAACTTATTAATGCAGCAGGTAAAATAAGTTTTTTGTAGCTCAACTGGTAAGCACTCTTAGGCCGGGTAATTAAGCTGTCAGCTTTCAACTGTGCAAAACCGGTAATTTGCAAAAAAAGAAAAGTGGAACATACAACAAAAAATTTGCTTACCATGCTTAATTGTTTACCTGCCAAATAAACTTACATGTTTTAACTCTTCTAAAATAGGCCCTATTAAACCCGGTTGCAAACTGGAAATTAATATTATAGTAAATGCAAGCCCAAACAAAGAGCCCCAAAGGTGTGCATCATGGTTAATATTATCTGCATTGCGTTTGCTCATATAAATACAATAAGCAATATAGAGCAAAGCATACACTGCCGCAGAAATTTTAATGGCGCCATAAATATAAATACTGTTCCAGGGATTAAAAATGATGGCTGCAAATACTACGGCAGAAACAGCGCCAGATGCGCCTAAAGAGCGGTATTGATAATCATCTTTATGTTTGATGTAGCTTGGTATATCGGAAACTACCAGCCCTATAAAATAAAGTAAAAGGTAAGAAGTGCTGCCACCCAGTATATATTTGGTAAAATAAAATTCTACAGCCATGCCAAAAAAGAAAAGGGTAAACATATTGAAAATCAAGTGCAGGAAATCGGCATGTAAAAAACCGGAACTGATGAAACGGTAATATTGGTTTTCTCTCTTTACCAGGTATGGGTGCATTATTGCCTTGTCGGCAAAGGCGGCATTATTAAACCCAATCAGTGATATAATAACGTTGGCGGCTATGAGTAAAATAGTGATAGGATATTCGGAAAAATTCATTGTATTAGTTTTGCTTTTTGTAAAAATAACATAAGGAAAAATAAGGCAGTAAAATTTAAAAGGTGCAGGTAAAGATAATTAACTAATGATGGTATTTTTCATTTTTTAGGATGGTACATGCCCTGTAAACCTGTTCTGCAAGTACCAACCTTACCAATTGGTGCGGAAAAACCAAAGGAGAGAGGCTCCAGGTAAGGTTTGCCCTTTGTTGTATTTTTTTACCTACACCAAAAGCTCCGCCAATTAAAAAAATACATGTTTTTGTACTTTCATTGGCTCTTTGTTGTATGAGTTTAGCCAATCCGTCGTTATTGAGCAGTTTACCCCTTTCATCCAAAAGAATCAGGAAATCATCCTTCTCCAGAAAATTTAAAATAATTTCTTCTTCCTTTATTTTTACATCATCCGGTGCAAGACCCGATGCATTTTTGGGCGAAGGGATAATTTTCCACTCTGCAGCAAAATAATGATTCAACCTTTTGGTGAACAGGTCTATGCCTTCTTTTACATAGCTTTCATTAGGTTTTCCTATACTCCAAAAATATAATTTCATTTTTTTTATTACCTGCTAAATTACTATAATATTTTTCTTAGCCATAGGGTTGCAGCAATAAAAAAAATCCGGGAAAAAGTACCCGGATTTTTAATAAGAAAGTAATGAATATTTTAGAAGCCATGACTTTCTAAGGAATATAATATTTGTGCTTCGTTTGCAGTTAAAGCCTTGCTATATACCCTGCATTCATCAATATATCCACTTAAAGAGTTCATCCAGCCATTGGCAGTATGCGCATTATCATCGGGTCCGCCAAGGGTAAAGCTGTCGGCATCTCCAAAGCTAGTTTGCGTATTAAAGGTTGTATTTGAAGTTTGCGGAAGCAGTGCACCATCTACATAAACCCTTAACGCTCCGGATGGTCCATCGTAAGAAACTACCAGATGGTGCCAGGCAGGTTCCAGCATTTTTGGCCAAACTCTTCCTGCATCAAACCATTGGTCCATTACACAAACTTTACCATAGCTGTTTGCGCCGGTTTCGGATTCATACAAAGTAAAAAATTTAGTTTGCTCCCAGGAGTAGCCGGCTTTATTGAGAGAAAAGGGGAAATAAGTGGAAGGCCCGGAGCTTAAGCTTGCCGGTTGTTGTATCCAGCAGGAAACTGTAACGCTACCCAATGCAGAAACGGTGCTGGCCATATTTGTATTGATGTAACCCGGAGTGGTAACCTGTGCTGCCTTGCCTTTTAAACCGCCTGTTACAAAGCTTACGTTTGCTACATTGCTTGCCGTGCCGGCAGTACCGGTTTCACTGTCGTTATAATTATCTTCAAAAGCCCAATGACCCACTAAGTTGGCTGCCGCCACATCGTCGGCTGTTGGATAACCGGGTATGGGAACAAAAAAAGATTTTTCTTCGCCATACACCAGTCCTTTTTCATTAATAGCATAAGCCCTGTAATAATAGGTTGACAGGTAAGTAAGGCCGGGAACATTTACGGAGTAATTTCCTGAAATGGCATATTTGGCAATTTTATTATCCGAAGTATCAACACCAATTTCGCTACTGTAGCATACGCCGCTTTCGCTTACCATTGAGCCGCCATCGCTGGTAATATTGCCACCAAGCGAAGCAGTTGTGCCGGCTACGCTTGCATCGTTGGTAACAACGGTTGGCATAGTTGCATTCACATCAATGCCAGTGTCTGAATCGGTTTTTTTACAGCCATAAAAGGCCAGTGCCGAAGCCGCCATTAGAATGAATAATTTATTTTTCATGTTAAAAATTTGAAGTATTAAAATGTTATTTGCCCTTACCCTGCAAAACAATTAAAGATTGAAGTTCGGTTGCGCTTAAAACTTTATCGTAAAACCTCACTTCATCTATTTTCCCCCTTAAATAATCTGCCCAACCTTGTGGCCCGCCTGCGGTGCCTATACTTGGGGAACAGTTAAATTGCTCGGTGCCAAAAATAAGTTTTGTTGCAGTGTTTTGAAATACCAGGTTGCCCAGGCCTGCAGATGTAGTGCTGGCTACAAGCCCGCCTCCCTGGTACACGGAAAATATAGATGTAGCTGCATCGTAAGTAAGGGCAATATTTTGCCATGCATTCCAGGGGTTGGCCAGTACGGGATTGGTAAACCATACTTCGCTTTGGGCTTTTACATGTACTTTAAAAGTGGCACTGTTTGCCGTACTTCCATTTTCATAAAACATATCCAGCGAGCCCCAAAAATCATCATCTTTAGAAATGGTAATTGGGGTAATAATTCCACTGGTGTTTTGGGGTGTGTTGATCCAAAAATCAATGGTAAAGCTGCTTACGGTTTTTATACCAGCCGGTAAATCGCAAATGGCATAAGCATTGGCGCCGCCTTGCATGGCCTTACCTACAAAGCCCGAAGAAAAGCTGGTATTTATGCCAGTAGCTTCTGCGCCGGAAACACTGTCTTTATAATGGCCTTCAAAAGCCCAGTAACCCACTAAATGGCCGGCGCCAATTTCGGATGAAGAGGAATAACCGTTTATGGAAAAAACAGGTTGGTAAGTTTTGGGATCAAATTCTTTATAGCATGACGAAAAAAGAAGGCCACAAACTGCCAGGGCAGGAAGAAGCGCCTTTTGTATCCATAATTTATTTTTCATAATAAGTGTTTTTTATTTATTAATTATATCCGGGATTTTGTAGCAACATGCCGGCACTTAAATCAATTTCTTTTTGCGGTATTGGCCACACTTCATTTTTGTTGGCCTGCCAGCCCAATGGTCCAAATACGGTGCTTGCCCTTCCCTGGCGAATAACGTCAAAATATCGGCTGTCGAAATCCATACCCAGTTCCACCCTTCTTTCATGATAAATAGCGGTGCGAATATCTGATTGGCTGGTAGAAGTTATGGCTGGCAAAGTATTGGCAGGTGCGCCATTGGCTATTGCAAAATCCCTTGCTCTTTTACGTACCAGCTCCAGTGATGCCAATGCATTTGCAGTATTGCCTAATTCGTTATTGGCTTCTGCATTTATTAATAACACATCTGCTAAACGGATAACCCTTATGTTTTGTTCGCTTCCACCAGTAGTGGTATAAGAGGCAAAGGGTATATAGGATTTGTAATTATACATAGGGTTAGTAGCAGTAAGGGGAATTAAATCGCCTTCGGCAGAGGTAAGTCCACGAAAAAGTATGGAGCCAAATTTTCTTGGGTCGTTGGCTTCATAAGCATCGGCAAGGTTTTGGGTGGGTGTGTTAAAGCCCCATCCATTACCATCAAAAGGCCCTCTTGCCTGCTGTATTTGGCAATATTGGCTGTTAGATGCTCCCGGAATACTGGGCAAGTAAGCGCATTGAATTTCATAAATAGATTCGGCGCAATTTTCACCTTCGAGCCTAAACATTTTTTCGTAGTTGGTATAAAGGCTATAGCCCATGCCCATTACCTGCTCGCTGTAATTTTTAGCTTCGGTCCATTTGCTTTGGTAAATAGATATTTTAGCTAAAAGTGCAAGAGCAGCGCCTTTTGTGGCACGGCCAATATTTGCACCGGTATAAGATGCCGGTAAACCTGCGGCAGCTTCGGTAAGGTCGGTTTGTATGGCTGCCCATACTTCTGCCTTTGGTGTACGGGGAATGTTGTATTCGCTTCCACTTACCGGTACATGCAGCCTTAGTGGAACATCGCCAAAGGCTCTAACCAACCTAAAATAAGAATAAGCTCTTAAAAATTTTGCTTCCAGTAAATAACGAGCCCTAAGTGCATCATCCATATTAATATTGGGGATATTATCCAATACCTGGTTGCAATAATTTATTTGCTGGTACATGCCTACCCAAAAATCATTCACCCTATCGTTGGATGATGTAACGGTATAAGTGTCAAACTCATTCATAAAACCATAGGAACCATCGGATGGTTCGGTGCCTGTTGAGGCATCATCGGAACCTAAACTTTCTATGGCCATAGTAGCAAATGCTGAAAACGTCCAGCTACGGGTATTGGCATACATGGCATTAACGGCTGCTGTTGCATCTTCCTGGGTTTGCCAAAACTGTGTTACCGGTTGCTGAGCCTGCGGGGGAACATCTAAAAAATCTTTTTTACAACCTGTTATTAAAAGCGATGCAGATAACAGGATAGATAAATAAGAAGCCGTTACCCCTAATTTTTTGTTTAATATTTTCATGATAATATTTTTTTAAAATTAAAAAGTAAGGTTTACGCCAAAATTATAGGTAGCATATAAAGGATGCACCTGCTGGTCAATACCCGACCTTGAAGGTGAACTTGCCGGAACCTCCGGTGTAAAGCCCCTGTAATGGAACCAGGTAAAAGGATTTTGTGCATTTACATACATCCTTAATTTTGAAATTCCTGTACGTTTTAAGCCGGAAAAGGTATAACCTAATTGTGCGTTTCTTACCCTGAAGTAGCTTCCGTTTTCTACATAAAATGAGCTGGTAACGCTGCTATTGCCCGATGTGGCAACAGAAGGATAAGTATTGGAAGTACCTTCTCCATGCCAGCGGTTATCGTAGTAATCTTTGGTATAATTTTCACCTCCAAAGCGCAATGCAAAATTGCCATTGTAAATTTCTATGCCCGATACTCCTTGAAAATCAAGTGTGAGATCGAAGTTTTTGTAACCAACAGTAGTGTTAATACCATAAATCATCCTAGGATTGGGGTTGCCCAATATTACCCTGTCTTTATCATCAATGGCACCATCGTCGTTTACATCTTTAAATTTAAAATCGCCTGGTTTAGCGCCGGGCTGTATTACGGTGCCGCCGCTGTTTTTATAATTGGCAATATCTGCCGCCGATTGAAAAATACCCACTACCTGCCTGCCATAAAACTGCCCTATAGGCTGGCCTGCCATGGTACGGGAAATTACGCTTGTACCCAGGTATTGATAAATGGGGTTTCCTCCGGTGCTTACTGAAGAAACTTTGTTTTTATTAAAGCCGGCATTTGCACTTACGGTGTAATGCCAGTCTTTATTAATATCATCTTTCCAGGAAACAACCAGCTCAATACCTTTGTTTAAAAAGTTGGCCTGGTTGCCAATTATAGTTCCACTGCTTGTACCTACAGAGCCTAATACAGGGATATCAAAAATTGCATTTTTTGTTTTGCGGCTGTACCAGTCAATTTCTGCATACAACCTGTTGTCGAGCATTGAGGCTTCAAGGCCAATGTCAATTCCTTCGCCCAGTTCCCAATCTGTTTTTGGCGTTACTACAGAGTTGATGCTGGCGCCAATACCTGTGGTACCATCTCCGCCTACATATACCAGTTGGCCTGTTTGCGAAGCCGTAAGTACGGAGAGGTTTGCCGGTACACTCATGTTACCTATTTTTCCCCAGCTTCCTCTTAACTTAAGATTGTTAAAAATTTGCTGACTTTCCATAAATTTTTCATTGCTAATGACCCAGCCCAGGCCAATAGAAGGAAAATAACCCCAGTTGTTGCTGAACTTTGATGAACCATCTGCCCTTAATGATGCGGTTACCATATATTTATCGGCAAATGCATAATTAATTCTTCCAAAATATGAGGCAACCCGGTTGATAGATCCTGCATCGGAAACCGTCATGGTATCGCTGCCTAAGGCAAAATATTGTCCGCCGTTAAAATCGGGTACGCCTCTTCTGTAGGCATTCAATCCATAAAATTTATATTCTTGTGCGCCCTGGCCAGCAAGTATTTTAAAAGAATGGTCTCCAAATTTCCTATCGTAAGTCAAAGTGTTTTCAATAATCCAGTTGCGGTTTTCGCCACGGTTGCGGTTTAAGGCGGTAAAATCGTTCCTGTAGGCAACCGGAACCGAATTGTATTTAGTATAGTGTGTATAATTATTGGTTTCTGCCTGCGAGAAATCGCCGCCAATACTACTGTGAAAGGTAAAATATTTTAGGAATTTTAAATCGCCGTAAATATTTCCGTTCAATTTCCAGGTTTTGGTGTTTTGATCAAAAAAGTCAACGGATGCCTGCGGGTTTTTTTGATTGGCAGTAGCAATATTATAATCGCCGGCGTCGCCATAAGCGCCATCGGCATAGTAAACCGGTACTATTGGAGCTGCATTAAACAGTTCGTAAAAAATACCACCCGGCATATCCTTAGATTTGCTTAAAGATGCAGTAGTGTTTACGCCAAATTTTATTGCTTTAGATAAATGTATATCGTTGGAAACATGTACCGTGTACCTGTCGTAGTTATTGGTTTTTACCAAACCATCCTGGTGGTAATAACCCAGGGAAACATTATAGTTCGATTTATCTCCTCCACCTGTGATAGAAACCTGGTGGTTGGTAACCATTGCCGTTCTAAGAATTTGGTGGTACCAGTCTGTTGTGCCAAATGCAGTAGGGTTGGTATACCTGCCTGCGCTTCCGTTAAGTACATCCAGCTCATTTATGAGTTGAGCATATTGCGGACCGTTTACCATGTTTATTTGATTGGTAACAACCTGAGTGCCCACAAACCCATTATAGTTGGCAACAGCTTTGGCATTTTGCCGGCCTTTTTTTGTGGTAACCAAAATTACGCCATTTGCTGCCCTTATACCATAAATAGATTCGGATGAGGCATCTTTTAAAACACTCATACTCTCAATATCGCTGGCATTAATAAAACTAATATCATCGTACCAAACACCATCAACTACAAAAAGTGGGTTGGTATTACCATACACGGTTCCTACACCTCTTATATTAATTTGAGGAGCAGAGCCAGGCGCACCAGAATTGGTTATTTGCACACCGGCAACTTTTCCTTGCAATGCACTTAGTACATTGGATGAGGCCTGTTTGGAAATTTCATTGCCTTTTATTTGTGTAACCGATCCGGTAACATCTATTTTTCTTTGTGAGCCATAACCTACCACAATTACTTCATCAATTTTTTTAACTGCAGGGTTTAAGCTTACATCAACAACATTGCGGTTGTTAACGGCTACGCTTTGCGTTTCGTAACCAATGCTGCTAAAAACCAGTGTGGCATTGGGTGCAGCATTGATGGTATAGTTGCCGTTTGCATCGGTGCTGGTGCCGTTGGTTGTTCCTTTTTCGGTTACACTTACATTGCCCACGGGCTGCCCATTTTCATCGGTAACTCTTCCGGTTACTAATTGTGTCGTATTTTCATTACTGTAGGCCGGTAGCACCAATACCAGGTTGTTGGCTACCAGTTTATACGTCATGTTTGTGCCATTTAGGAGCAATTTCATGGCTTCTTCAATACCAGCGTTGTTAAAACTGATGTCTTTTTTTTGCTTCAATCCTTCCAATGTGGCATTGTAAGCAAAGCGATAGTAACCATCACGCTCAATAGTTTTGAGCGCTTTTTTTACTTCGGTATTTTTCAGATGCATGTTAATGGTTTGTCCCATTAGTGGATCAGCATTTACCTGTAAAGTGCCGATGAGGAGAAAAATTGCAGCAAGCTTCATAACAAGCAAAGTTTTTTGTAGCGACTTTAGCCAAATGTGCCGGCCGATTAGTGCTTTGTTTTGCATAAACATTTTTTTAAAATTAGAAAAAATTTCGGGGTCATAGGTTTTGGATTTTTATTTAGATTTTATATTGTTTATTCTTTTGTATTTATTGCTATTCTTTAATTTGCCAATTAAAATGTTGTTTCCGTTCATATCGTAATCAAAAGGAACCAGTATTTTTAAAATATCGAGCGCTTCATTAACGGTTTCATTTACAAAGGTTCCGCTCATGCGGTAGTTTTTTATTTCTGCATCGGCAAAATGGATAGTTACATTATACCAGCGTTCCATCAAAAAACCGATGGTTTCAAAGTTTTCTTCTTCAAAAACCAGTTTGTTGTACATCCATGCCGTTTCGGGTATATCCACAATTTTCTTGTCGGCTTTAAGTGTGGTAATGGTTATATCAGACCTTTTAATTTTATTGTATTCCGCTAAAACCTTTTTTTCTTTACCGTTATGCGTTAGTAGGTTTTTTTTGGCAAAAACCAGTTTTTCATTGGGGTTTAAAATTACCCTTGCACTTCCGGGTTCGTTACGTTTTACCACTTCAATGGCACCGTGCAGCAAAGTAGTTTCAATATTGGGTTCGGTTTCGTAATCTTTTACATCAAATTTAGTTCCCAGCACTTTTATGTCTATTACCGAAGTATGTACAATAAATGGTTTTTGGGCATTGTGGGTTACATCAAAATAGGCTTCACCTTTTAGTTCCACTTCTCGTGTTTCTTCATTAAAATTTTTGTGGATAATGAGGGAGGAAGCGGCATTAAGCCACACATTTGTCCCGTCGGGCAAGGTAAGTTGCTTTCTGCTGCCGGCAGGCGTTATTATTTTTGAGGCAAGCGCAGGAACCCTGGTTTGTTCTTTAATAGGTTTTTGGGAAACTAAGTTGTAGCCAAAAATTACTATAGGAATAATTGTTGCAGCAATAGATATGTGCCATTTGAATTTTTTCCAAAACCCAATAGAGGCTTTTTCCCCGGTTTCATTTTTTAAAGTATTGAGTAAATGGTCTAATTTTTCTTCAGTTGCACTTTCTGCAGATGAATAGGGTTGCTGCCAAAAAGATTCTAAGGATTGGGCAATAAAATCGTTTTCGGCATCTTCGGCCAAGATGGCTTTTAATTGTTCTATTTCTTCCGGGCTGGCTTCGCCGGAAAGTTTACGGGAAAAGAGATAATATAGTTTTGACGAATTGTTCAAAGCAGTAGCTTATATGTATAAGACAATAGAAAAAGGGTTTACCCTTAATTGCTTTTAACTTTTTTGTAAAAAAGTTTAAGATCGGGCTTTTTTAGAAAATCGTCTTTCATAAACAGAAAAATCCTTTTGATGGCAAGGGCCATTTGGGCCTCAACGGTTTTTGGGGAGATGTTGAGTATTGCTGCAACCTCTTTATATTTTAAGCCATCTTCCCTTATGAGTTTAAAAACAATTTTGCAGCGTGGGGGAAGGGTTTCTATGGCCTGGTAAATTTTTTTAAAGGTTTCTTTTTCAATAATGCTATCTGCAGGGTTTTCAGTGAGCTCTATGTCAATATCGCCAAAGGGTTCGGTAATATTTCGGCGGGCTTGCTGGGCTATATAGTTGAGGGTAGTATTTTTAATTGCGGTGTATAAATATACTTTCAGGTTTTGGATTTGGGGGGCATTTTTATGGTTGCGCCATATTTTAATAAATACATCTTCTGTTACTTCCTCTGCCCACTGTTTATTTTTACAAATAGAATGAGAAAATTGGAACAGCTTGGTATAATAATGCATGTAGAGTTTGCGAAAAGCACCCTCATCCTGCATAGCAATTAGCGGAAGCAGGTTTAATATTTCATCTTCAGAAATAGGGCAGCCTGATGTCATGTTTTTATTTTACCCTTATGAAGGTACTGTTTTTTACAAAACCAGCCGCTAATCTTTCTCCTTAATAAAATCCAAAACCGCTAAACTTTTTATTATTAAATTTTTTTAATTAAAGAATTTTAAAAGCGTTAATCTACCATAGTAATTTTAATGGTATTGGTATTAAGGTGGAGTTTTACCGGGATGCTGCCGGTATTTACTACAATATCCCCTTTTTTTAAATATCCCCTTTCTTTAAGGATATTTATCTGGTCAAAAATTATATCATCAATACTCACTTCTTCATTATAAAACAACCCACGTACGCCCCAGCTTAAACTCAATTGGTTTATGAGAGTGCGTTCTTTACTAAAAATAAATAAAGGTGATTTTGGCCGGTAGCTACTGAGCATAAAGCCGGTATAGCCGCTTTGCGTCATACCAATAAGTGCATCTGCTTTTGCATCCTGCGCAAGTTTGCAGGCATTGTAACATATGGCATCGCTAATAAAAGAAGGTGAATGTGGTTGCGGCGCAAGTAAATCTTCACGGTTGTAATGGTATAAAGTGCTTTCTACATATTGAATAATCCTTGTCATGGTTTCTACAACCAGTTTTGGATAAGCGCCTGTGGCCGTTTCGCCGCTAAGCATTACGGCATCGGTGCCTTCCAGCACGGCATTGGCTACATCGGTTACTTCGCTACGGTTGGGTTTGGTACGGTCTATCATGCTCTCCATCATTTGGGTGGCTACAATTACCGGTTTTGCCCTGCGTATGCATTTGCGAATAATATCTTTTTGTACAATAGGTACTTGTTCAATGGGAATTTCAACACCCAGGTCGCCACGGGCAATCATTATGGCATCGCTGGCCAAAATAATATTGCGGATATTTTTTACCGCTTCGGGCATTTCTATTTTAGCAATAACCTTAAGCTTGCTGCTTTTTTGTTTTATTCTTTGCTTTAAATCAAGTATATCTTCTTCTTTTCGCACAAAAGAAAGGGCAACCCAGTTAATTTTTTGCTCAATAATAAATTCCAGGTCGGCTAAATCTTTTTCAGTAAGTGATGGTAAAGAGAGGGTGCTGTCGGGAAAGTTTACTCCTTTTTTGGGAAGTAAAGTACCGCCAAGTATAACGCTTACAGAAATTTCTTTTTCATTCAATATTTCTTCTACTTTAATTTCCATTTTGCCATCATCGAGAAAAATGCGTTCGCCCACTATTACATCTTTGGTAAGATTGGGGTAGGAGATATAAATTTTATCTTTTGTGCCCACTTGTTTTTCGGTGGTAAAAATGAGTTTGTCGCCTGTTTCTAGGTGGATGCTTGCATCATGCAGTTCGCCCACCCTTACTTTAGGCCCTTGTAAATCACCAAGGATGCCAATATTATAGGGTTCTTCATTATTAATGCGGGTGATATATTTTATGATGGTTTTCTTATCGTCATTGGTGCCATGGGAAAAATTTAGTCGAAAAACATTTACGCCGGCTTTTACCAGCTCCAGCAGTTTTTCGTAGGTATCGCAGGCCGGGCCAACTGTAGCTACAATTTTAGTTCTTTTTTGGGCGTGTGCAATACCTGCTTCTTTATCCATCTCCTGGTACAGGTATTTGCTTATATTTTTATCTGTTGTATTCATTTACTGGTTTCTTTTTTTTTATTAAATTAGGAAGAAAGGATTTTTACAATTTTCATCCATTCTTCATTAATGCGTTGTTTCTTTTTCACGGCTTCGTTCAACGGTATGTAATTGATGCGGTTATTTACTATACCTACAAATACATTAAACCTGCCTTCCATTAGGCATTCTACAGCGTGGTAACCCATGCGGCTGGCAATTAATCTGTCAAAGCAGGTAGGGGAACCGCCTCGTTGTATATGGCCCAAAATACAAACCCGGGTATCCAGGCCGGGAATTTTTTCTTTAATGATTTTGTCAATATAATCTGCCCCGCCTTTTTCGCCTTCTGCAACAATGATAAGGTTTACTAATTTTTTGCGTTTTTCTTTTTCCTGTAAAGAAGCAATTAGGTTGTCAATATCTGTTTTCTTTTCGGGGATGAGGATATTTTCTGCACCGGTGGCAATGCCGCTGTGCAAGGCAATATAGCCGGCATCACGCCCCATTACTTCTATTATAAAAAGCCTGTCGTGGCTTTCGGCCGTATCTCTTATTTTATCAATTGCCTGAACGGCAGTGTTTACAGCGGTATCAAAGCCAATGGTAAAATCTGTACCGGCAATATCTTTATCAATGGTTCCCGGCAGGCCAATACAGGGAATATCAAATTCATTGCTGAAAGTTTGTGCACCCCTGAAACTGCCATCACCACCCAAAATTACCAGCCCGTTAATACCTCTCTTTTTTAAATTGTTATAAGCTTTTTGCCTGCCTTCTTTTGTAAAAAATTCTTTGGACCTTGCTGTTTTTAAAATAGTACCGCCTATTTGAATAATGTTGGCCACACTGCGGCTTTGCATTTGATGGATATCATCTTCTATCATTCCGCTGTATCCACGCACAATGCCAAATACTTCAATGCCATGGTAAAGTGCCGTACGTACTACTGCTCTTATGCCTGCATTCATTCCGGGGCTGTCGCCACCACTGCACATTACACCTATTCTTGTTACTTTTTTTTCTGCCATAATTGGATTTACATTCTTTATTGTTTATTTATGAATAACAAGCATTTGCGTTTAAAAAAAATTAAAATTACATCCGTTCGGGCACTTTTATACCCAGTAAATGCAATGCGCTTTGCAGCACATTTGCCGTAAGCATTGCCAGCCTGAGCCTGAGTTGTTTTTTTTCATCAGTTTCTGCATGTGCAATGGAATGTCCTGCAAAGAACGAACTAAAAGTTTTGGCCAGTTGGTATGCATATACTGCTATTGCAGATGGGTTGTATTCATTTGCAGCAGCAGTAAGTACAGATGGATATTGTTCCAGTAAAACAACCAACTCTTTTTCCAGCGGTAAAAAAAATCCCCGGGTAATTTCTATTTTAGGTGCTTCGTTTTTTCTTAATACCGATTGTATCCTGGCAAAATTATACTGGATAAAAGGCCCGGTAAAACCATGAAAATCTATACTTTCTGCAGGATTGAAGAGCATCTTTTTTTTAGGGTCTACCCTTAATAAAAAAAACTTTAAGGCACCCAGGCCAATGGTAAGGTACAAGGTCTGTAACTCTTCGGCAGAAAAATCTTTTACTTTTCCCAGCTCATTGGTTTTTTGCGCAGCTTCTGCCTGCATTTCTGTTACAATTTCATCTGCATCTACTACTGTTCCTTCCCGTGTTTTCATGCGGCCACTTGGTAGCTCCACCATGCCGTAGCTTAAGTGATAAATCCCTTCGGCAGCTGGAATTTGCAACTTTTCACAAATGAGTTTTAATACTTTAAAGTGATAATTTTGCTCATCGCCAACTACGTAAATGCTTTTGTTGCACTGGTATTGTTTGTGTTTTTCGAGTGCAAGGCCAATATCCTGTGTAATGTAAACGGCTGTTCCGTCTTTACGCTGCACAATTTTTTCATCTAAACCATCAGCCGTTAAATCAATCCAAACGCTGCCATCCTCTTTTTTATAAAAAACATTTTTCTGCAGGCCCATTTGTACCAGTTGCTTGCCTAGTATATAGGTATCGCTTTCGTAGTACATTTTATCAAAATCGCTGCCAATGGTTTTATAGGTTTCATCAAAGCCTTTATACACCCAGCTATTCATCATTTCCCACAAAGCAATCACATCTGCCTTGCCGGCTTCCCAGTCAATAAGCATTTGCTGTGCTGCTTTTATTAAAGCCGTATTTTTTTCGGCTTCATCTTTGCTCATACCACTATCTGCCAGTTCTTTGGCCTGTTTATTATGTTCTGTTCCAAACAATACGTAATAATCGCCAACAAAATGATCACCTTTTGTATTGGTGCTTTCAGGTGTACTGCCATTTGCGTAAAGTTGCCAGGCAACCATACTTTTGCAAATATGGATGCCACGGTCGTTTGCAATGGAGGTTTTAATTACCTGGTAGCCGTTGTATTTTAAAATTTCTGCAATGCTCCAGCCTAAAAAATTGTTTCTTAAATGGCCCAGGTGAAGCGGCTTATTGGTGTTGGGGGATGAATATTCCACCATTACTTTTCCTGTATGGATTGATTTTTTGCCGTAAAAAGTATTGCTGTAATGCTGTTGTAAAAATTGATGCCAATAGCCCTCAGCGATGCTAAGGTTTAAGAAACCTTTTATAATATTGAACCCGCTAAATAATTCAGAGTTTTGCTGTACCAATGCATTGCCTAATTCATTGCCCAGGGTATCGGGGCTTTTGCCGGTTTTTTTTAAAAGGCCAAATAACACAATAGTATAATCACCATCAAATTCTTCTTTTGTTTTATTTACCTGGAAGTCGTTTTCGGTTACCGCAGCACCAAAAAGCCCGCAAAGCGTTTTGGCAGCAGCTTTTTGAATGGATTCAACAATGTGCATAAAGCAAAAATAACAATAACCAGCCGATTGAAAAAAATATGTATGATTTACACATTAAATGGTTCAAAAGCAATGATTTTTTAATAATCAGGCAGGTAAATAGCCTTTGTAAATAAGCGTCAGGAGGAGTATGCCTAAAATAATACGGTAAATGCCCCAAACCTTAAAGCCGTGTTTTTGCAAAAAACCAATAAAAAATTTAATGGCAAGGAGCGCAACTATAAAGGCTACAATATTACCTATAGCCAGCAATTGCAGCTCATTGCTGCTAAACCCGCCATTTTGTCGGTAATATTTAAATAATTTATAGCCAGATGCAGCCAGCATGGTAGGCACGGCTAAAAAAAATGAAAATTCTGCAGCTGCATAACGTGTTAATTTTTGCTGCATTCCGCCAATTATGGAAGCTGCGCTGCGACTTACCCCGGGAACCATGGCCAGGCATTGCCAGCAACCTATGATAAAGGCTTTGATAAAGGAAATTTCTTTTTCGTTGTGGATTTCATTTTGGGTAAAAACTTTATCAATAAAAATTAAAACAATACCGCCAAGCAATAAGGCTATTGCTACGGTAGTGCTGCTATTCAGCAGGGCATCAATTTTTTTAGAAAACAAAAGGCCCAGTACCATAGCTGGTATTACGCCTATGGCAAGCTTTAAGTAAAAGTTGATATTTTTAAAATCGAAGAATTTTTTGCGGTAAAGTACCAAAACCGATAAAATGGCGCCAAGCTGAATAGCTACGGTAAATACTTTTACAAAATCAGTTTCTTCCACACCCAAAAGTTTCTCGGTAATAATCATGTGCCCGGTACTGCTAATGGGGATGTATTCTGTAATTCCTTCTACAATAGCAATAATGATGCTCTCAATAATATTCATACGCAGTAATTAAAATTAAAAAACCGGTTTAAAACCTGAAATAAAAATTCAAATTTATAAACCGGTTAAAAAATGTTAGGCATTTTAAAATATCAGTCGGTTTTTGATTTTTTCATTATGGCATAAATCTCAATTACAAACCCTGCAATAATTAATAACGGCGCTAAGGTTATACGAATGGGGCTGTACACTTCTTTAGGGTCAAACACCTGAGGATTGGTACCTTTACCGCCGGCCATTAAAAAAAAACCTACGGCCAGTACCGCAAGGCCAATCAGCATCCATTTATAATTTTCTTTAGTAAACAACTCTATATTGGCATGAGATTCCTTATGTGTTTTAGGTGAAATTTCTGGTTTGTTTTTTGACATAAACTTGTTATTGAGGCTGCAATATAACTTAAGGTTCCAAAAGTTCCAAAACTTGGCCTGTACTGGATTTAATAAGTATCGGTTGCAGCCTTGTTAATACAATTCGTCCAGCTTCATTTTTAAATATTTAATAACTGCCCTGTGCGTGCTTATCACCGTAATGGTAATACCCAAAATAACTATTAAGATACAAAGGAATAAAAGCCCACGGTTATCGTGCAATAATTTAAAGTCGGGAATAAATTTTTCAATGAGTATCACAGAACCCAAAACAGCAACAATAGCAATAGCAGAGGCAATTAGCCCGTTTATAATAGCTCGTTTATTCAGCGGTTTGGAAATAAATCCCCTTGTGGCACCAACCATTTGCATAGTTTTAATCAAAAACCGGTTACTGTACATTGCCAGCCTTATGGTATTATCAATAGATATAACCACAAGTACCGTTAATAAAATAGCTGCAATAATAAAAATTACGGCTGCTGTTTTTACAAATTTACTTACCTGCGTTAAAGTTTCGGTGGGAAATTGAAATTCGCTGATAACGCCTGGATAATAGTTTTGTAAATCCGCAGCAAGTAAGGCGAGGCTGTCTTTATCAACATGGTCGGCTTTTACATAAAAGTCAATACTTTCCGGCAAAGGATTGTTGGATAAAAACTGTTTCCAGGTAGTATCGTTTTCTGCATTCCATTTAGCAATGGCTTTTTCTTTGGTAACATATTCTACACGGTTAGCATAGGGTAAAGCACTGATGTATTGGGTAAGGCTGTCAATTTGAACCTTGGGTGCATCCCTGTTTAAATAAGTGTGCACCTGTATGCTTTCTTTAAAATAATCGCCGGTTTTACGCAGGTTTAGGAAAAACCAGCCAACTATTCCAAATAAAAAAAGCACTAAGGAAACACCAATTATTGCATAGATATAACTGGGTTTGCTTTTTGTACCGGGAGCTTTTCCAAATTGAGCCATAGTTTTTTTAATTTATTAATTTTTTCTAAGGAGATATGGTTGCCGCTATTATATTTTTACCTCACAAATGAATAAAGTAATGTTATTTTCAATGTAACCCCATTCATCATTCTCTATTATTAACGCCATTTGCAGCAAAAATAAAGGATTTTAACTGCTTTGCTTTAAATTTGCGGCTTACAAAAAAATTGAGATTGCCTGTCAAATATATTTTTATAGAACTATAGTTACGCCTATTGTTTTGTTAAAATACTATTTAATAAAATCAATGATAGCATAAACAAGAATGGAATACAATTTTAAGGATATAGAAAAAAAATGGCAGGATGACTGGAAGGCAAGCAATACCTATTCCATAAGTAATAATAGTAGCAAACCCAAATATTATGTACTGGATATGTTCCCCTACCCCAGCGGCGCAGGTTTGCATGTGGGTCATCCATTGGGCTATATTGCCAGCGATATTTACAGCCGTTATAAAAGATTAAAAGGGTTTAATGTACTACATCCAATGGGCTTTGATAGTTTTGGTTTACCGGCTGAGCAATATGCTATTGAAACCGGTAAGCACCCAGCCGATACTACCCATAAAAATATTGACACTTTTAAAAAGCAATTAGATAAAATTGGTTTTTGTTACGATTGGGATAGAGAAGTACGCACCAGCGATGCACAATATTATAAATGGACACAGTGGATTTTTCTGCAACTCTTCAACAGTTATTTTTGTAATACCTGCAAAGCAGCTTTACCTATAACAACGTTAATAAATAAATACGAAACTAAGGGCAGCAGCAAGTTTACAGCCGATGCCTGGAATGCCTTTGATGAAAAAACGAAAAGCGATTGGTTGATGAAACGCCGCCTTGCTTTTGTAGCTTATGGTGAAGTAAACTGGTGCGAAGCGCTAGGAACCGTACTGGCCAATGACGAAGTAGTAAACGGCGTAAGTGAAAGGGGCGGCCACCCGGTTGTAAAAAAGAAAATGCGCCAATGGTATTTGCGCATTACGGCTTATGCCGACAGGTTGCTGCAAGGCCTGGATACAGTAGACTTTAGCGATGCTATGAAAGAAATGCAGCGCAACTGGATAGGAAGGAGCGAAGGAGCAGAGATAGAATTTGAAATTAAGATTGGAAAATCTGTTAAAAAAAAGGAAGTTATTCAGCAAGACAATTCGATTTCGATTGTAAAGGGTTCTATTTCAGAAACATATTTAGATGAGCCTATAACGGTTTACAGCACCCGGCCCGATACTATTTTTGGTGTGGACTTTTTGGTGCTGGCACCCGAACATGAATTGGTAAAAGAAATTGTGAGTGATAAGCAGGCCGATGCTATTGAAGAATACCTTACTTATGTAAAAAGCCGTAGCGACAGGGAGCGTATGAGCGAAGTTAAACAAGTTACCGGCTGCTTTACCGGCGCTTATGCAAAAAATCCTTTTAATGGCAGGGAAATACCAATTTACATTGCAGAATATGTGTTGGCAGGTTATGGAACTGGGGCTATAATGGCCGTACCCTGTGGCGACCAAAGAGATTATGATTTTGCCCAACATTTTAACATTCCCATTACTAATATAATAGGCAGCCATTTTAATGGCAACGAAGCCAACCCTACAAAAGATGCAGTACTGGAAAATAGCGATTTTTTAAATGGTTTGCTCATGAAAGAAGCCATTGGCGTAGCCGTAAATAAAATAGTAGAACTGGGTATTGGTAAAAGAAAAGTGAATTACAAAATGAGAGATGCAGGCTTTAGCCGCCAGCGTTATTGGGGCGAGCCTTTTCCTATAAAATGGGTAGATGGCTTGCCCGTTGCATTAAACGAAGATGAACTGCCTTTACAATTACCACATGTGGAAAAATATGGCCCCGGGCCAGATGGGGAAGGGCCGCTGGCAAACATACAGGAATGGAAAGATGCCAATATGGAAACAAGTACCATGCCCGGTTATGCCGGAAGCAGTTGGTATTTTTTACGCTACATGGATCCACACAACAACAATAGTTTTTGCAACCGCAAAGCAAGCGATTACTGGAACCAGGTAGATGTTTATATTGGCGGTACAGAACATGCCGTAGGCCATTTACTCTACAGCCGCATGTGGACAAAAGTGTTGTTCGACCTGGGATTGATAGGCTTTGATGAGCCTTTTAAAAGGTTGGTGAACCAGGGGATGATACAGGGGAGTAGCAGGTTAGTGTATAGGATAACCGGAACAAATAAATTTGTTTCAATCAGTAAAAAGGCAGATTATAATGTGAATGAACTTCATGTTGATGTAAACTTAGTTGATGGAGTTGAATTGAAAATTAATGAATTTAAAAAATGGAAAAATGCTGAGTTTGTCAATGCAGCATTTATTTTGGAGGATGATGGAAAATACATCTGCGGTGTTGAAGTTGAAAAAATGTCCAAATCAAAATACAACACGGTTAACCCCGATGAGTTGTGTGAAAAATACGGTGCCGATACTTTTCGAATGTACGAAATGTTCCTGGGCCCTGTGGAGCAAAGCAAACCCTGGGATACCAAGGGCATTGAAGGCGTACACCGTTTTTTAAGAAAACTCTGGCGCTTGTTTAATGATGAGTTGAAAGGAAAAATATGGACAGTTGACCAATCAACCGATTCCGAACTAAAAATCATCAACCGCACCATTAAAAAAATAGAACAGGATACCGAGAACTTTTCTTTTAATACAGCCGTAAGCGCTTTTATGGTTTGTGTAAATGAACTTGCCGAT
>Ga0209582_1000077_pt1 | contig 105975 bp, 92 predicted proteins | sample KloWWTmetKNB5Kit_FD_187176 | JGI IMG/M metagenome (GOLD analysis project Ga0209582, IMG submission 187176) | Active sludge microbial communities from Klosterneuburg, Austria, studying microevolution and ecology of nitrifiers - Klosterneuburg... | ecosystem: Engineered > WWTP > Aerobic digester...
AAGCCTTGCTGCAAAAAGGAATATGGATATAAACACCTGACATTTGAAAAGTAAGGCAAAAGTAGCATAAAGAGACTGCTCATTTCTTCAATATTTGTATGATTAAATAATCAACCGGATGAAAAGTCTCAGATACATTTTTCTGTTTATCATATTCGCTCCCATGTTTGTAAAGGCAGGCGACAAAACAATCTATTCAGTAGATTTTAAAAAAGCAGAAACCTTTAAAGTTTCCGGTGGTGTCATCAATGCCGATTATTGGGAAGTGCGCAACGACTCTGCCATATTTACATCAAACAACAGACTGTGTAATGAAAAGGGCAACTATCGTTATCAGGTAGAAGTAACCCTAGCGGCAGATGGAAAACTCAATGCCGATGACCAATGTATTATTTACATTATGCAAAACGAGGCCATAGCTAAATCGTTTGTGGTTAAAGGCAGCGATATGACAGAAAGCAAAAAATTTAAATACGAAGTTGAAGGAGAAAAATCGCCTGTTCTGAAAGTAAATATTGTACTCAAATCGTTGGGTGTTGACCGCGCCTGGCGGCTTACAGACAATGCCGTTTCTATCATTGCCATCTCTAAAGATGATGACCCTGAATTGAAAGTTATTCAACATGCAAACACATCGAGTGTTGTGTGGAAGTGCAAGACTACAGACAACCATAACTATTTTATTGTAGAGCGCTCTGCCAACGGAACCGACTTTAGCGAAGCCGGATTGGTAAAAGCCAACCGCAACAATCAGATAAACTACTACTCCTTTGTTGACAGAACCGATGCAGGCACCACAAACTACTACCGCATAAAACTAAAATCTTTTAACGGTGACGAAACGCAATATGGTGAAATTGTAAAAGCCGGAAAAGAAGATGTTGCGAATAGTAGGTAGGGGGGGTGAAACAATATAGAACCTTATGTGGCTTCTATATTGGTCAAAGGTTTCTCTGCTTTCATATCACAATACTTAATCTTTCCGAATGACTTCCGGGAACATCAACTTTATATCTTCCGTTTCCAAGTTTTACAATCCATTTGTAAAGGATTTGAATGTTCTCTGTGATTTCCCATTTCCGTGGAGTTGGAACATCTGTGCAGTTTTTATGAATCCAATCTTTTGCTGTTCCAAAATAAATTTCACCTGTGCTTTCTAAGTTCTGTAAAAACCCCTTCACGAACCTGTGAGAGAAAAATGCTTCTGTAAGTTTCTCTCTAAATTCTGTTGAAGGTAAGCTCAAAGGAATTTTGTAAATAGCTAAGTCATGTAGCACGCAATTCAATTCTAAGTCATTTACAAATTCTTTATCCTCGTAAATTCTGTAAAGCGTTTCAATGCTGTAAGTCATTGGCAAAGCGGAAATCAAAAAATCTTTGTCGGGTGCTTCAAACTTGAAATGAAATTCTACTTCGTCAGGAAATTCTTTTTTCTTTTCAGGCAACTGTTCGCTGAGTTGTTTGTAAATGTTGTCTGTGATTAAGATGCTGTCGCTTTCAATGATTTGAAAATATAAGCGGTCTGCTATTTCTAAATTCTCAACCACAGTTCCGATTTCGTAATTGTAGTTTGAATAGAGTGGTAGATTCAAAGCCCGTGAAGAAATATTCGCACTTGTAAGAAAACAATTTTTGTATTCATCCAAATATGCTTTCAAATGTAGTCGTGAATTTCTATAAAGCGTAATTCCTTTTGCTTTCAGGTAAGGATAAATTTCCAAGTCAGATGCACCAAGAATCAAATCTTTGGTTTCCCATCTTACAAAAACTACTTTTACATTTTCATTTCCGTCAATCAGTGCTTTGAGTGTTTCAAGTTTGATGTATGGAGAAAAAATAAAAAGTGCTTGCGAATTACTTATGTATTCACTGAGTTTGGGTTGCAGGTCAACTCCATTTTTATAAAGCATAATCAGTTCTCAAAATATTCATCAAAGTAATCAAAGATGTCATCTTCGTCAGGCAGTCCCATAATGTTATCTCTTACAGTAATTACTTTACATTTTTCTGTTCCTCCGATAGCAAGACCTCTAAGTCCTCTGCCAATCATCTGGCTGTATAAAACAATTGACCGTGTAGGTCGGGAAATAAAAACAACATCAGTTTTTGGAGCATCAAAACCAGTAGAGAGGACACCGTAATTACAAATAACTTGGATCTCACCATTCTTAAAATCACTTATTAGTTTTTGTCGCATTGGTTTTTCAGTTCCTCCGTCAACATGTGCTGCTTTGTAACCAAGATAAACCAGCAGCGAACAAATAAACTTTGATTGCTCAATGCTACACGCAAAGAATATCATTTGTGGTTTGCTATGGGTAAACTCTCTGTCGATACGTTTTACAATTTCAAGATTTCTAACATCATCATTTCCGATTTTTTTCAAAAGCCCTTCAGGGAAATCATAAAAGGTTTGAAGATGTTTCTTTTGTTTTTCGTCCAAAACATATCTGATGTCTGTTATAAGAGGGTTAAATGCAGCTTTGGATAAAACTTTCTTGTCCCTTAAAAACTGAATCACAGAATTGTTGTCAGCAGTTTTTATCGTGATAATTTTATTGAGAAAAAAATCAGCCAATAATTTGTTCTGCTCTAAGTCATCAATGTGTCTTCCTGGTGTAGCAGTCAGTCCGATGACTTTTGTTTTCTCTCCCATCAATGCACGGGTTGCTTCCGTATATGTAGGTGCTAAAACTTTATGTGCTTCATCAATAACAAGTAAGACAATTCGCTTTTTAATTTCGTCAAATGGAGTTGAGTTTTTTCGCAACAGACTATGCAGTTTCTGAAAACCACCAACCATGAAAGCAGATTCGTTAAATGTGAATGATAAATTTCCTTTGGCCCAAACACGAAATAGCTTTACCTTTTTATTTCCAACATGCTCCCAAACTTCTTTGAAACATTGCACTGCCTGTTCACATAATTCTTCTGAATGTGCAAGCCAAAAAACAACACTTCCTTCTGGATTTTTACATAACACTTTCGTTATTATCTCCATTGAGGTTCTTGTCTTTCCCGAACCTGTAGGCATTTGAACAATGAATCTTGAATTGGGGATTTTTACCAACTCAATACTTTGTTGATATACTCCAATTTGATAATCCTTCAATGATTTAAAAGGTGTTACAGGCGGAAAGCAATCTTCTTCTGCAATGAATGGCTCTTGTTGAACTGGTAAAAAAGTATCAGGGAGTTCGGCAACTTTCAAAAATTTTGAACAGAACTCAAAGTCCTTCCAGCCCTTTTTTAAAATGCTGTCAACCTTTTGCTCAAAAACTTTTCCCTCAATTGAAATTCCTGTTGCCGAACAGATTTCGTCAATTATTTCTACTGGAGTTGTTTCAAGCAACCCTTTGAAAAAATCTTTGTCACGAAATAAATTGGAATTTGAAAAAGAAGAAAAGATTTTCACCAATGTTTCCTTCCTGTAAATCTCATTAGGGTCTGTATCGTCTCCTTTAAGAACTGGAATAATTTTTTCCAATCTGTCTAAAACAGATTGACCTATGAGTTCTTGTAGTTGGGTCTTTGGTATGTTGTTAAATATCATCTTAAATATTCTCTGACTTCCAAGTTTCTAAGTAGCTTTTTAAATACTGTCCCCAGTTAATTTTTAAATCTTCAAAGAACTTTTCTGCTTTAAATTCTTTTTGCTTATCAAACATTGATTCTGATTTTGCATAACTGATTATCAAAAGGTCAATCAAGCTTTTAAGTTTCATTGCTAACTCTTGGTCAATTTCAGAATTTTGGATTTGCTCAACCAAACTATAAAGCTCTTCAATGAATGGATGCTTCAAATTGTATTTGATAACATCAGTTCCACCTAACGGATGAATCTCTATAAATTCAGGCGACTTCCAACTTTCATCAATAATTGTGTATGGTTGGCTGGCAAATTTAGTTGCCCAAGCTGCTTGTCTTTCTGCTGTTTCATTTGCTTTAATCTGAGAAGCTAACTCAAGAGCATTTGCCTGTGTCTCAGCAGTAGCTTTTGTTTTTTGTGTTTCAGATTTCTTTGCAACACTTTCAGCTTCTTCATGCCCCGTTGCTGTTGCGTCTTCTGTTTGTTGAGCAAGTTTTTCCTGTGTTCTCTCTAATCTTCTTCTTTTCCAATGTTCCGAAACTTCTTCTCTGAAAACTTTTATTGTCGGAACTATTTTATCGTTAATAGTTTGTTTCAAAGTTGCAACTGGCACTGCACCTCGCTTAATATTCTTAACAGCAAATGACTTATCAAGTATTGCATCAAATGAAATTTCGCACCCCCACCATCTGTCAATTTCTTCAAAGGCAGGTTTCCAATGAGGAATTTCTCCATAAAAAACTTCTCTGCCATTTCGCAAAATTGAAATACCTTCATTTCTATCAATGTATCTATCTTTTGTTTCTTTTGCATTACCTACTCCTTGATAATCTCTCAAACTTTTATCAATAAGAGTCATTTGAATTTTTATTTCACTTGTTTCTTCCTCATCGGTCTTTCTATCTTCAAATGGAACATGCCAAGGAAATTCTATCAATTCAGTTTTATAAGATGGGACATCCGTTGGAAATCTATCATTCTTTAAATGCAAGGGGTCAACAGCCAAAACCTTTTTGTTGTTGATTTCAATGTTGACTTTATTCTTTTTTCCGTTGACTTCCACTTCTCCCCAAATGAATTTTCTGAAAGTTCTTCCAATCCAAACAGCCATTTCATCTTCTAAGGCATCAGCAGAAACTGGTTGCTTATCATACTTTGTCCAAATGACTAAGGTGCCTTGTTTGTCTGTAACTAATTCTGCCAAGTGAAATGGAATTTCTTTCTCTGTTGGTGTTGGAATTGCATTCATCTTAGCAGGACTGCTTGTGATGTCTTCAATATCAATGTAAGTGTAAAGCCATTTACTTTTTAAGGTCTTGGAATAAACTTCAACTTTCTTACATTGGTTTATTGCACCCAATGTCATTCCTACTCCAAATCTTCCGATACCCGACCTATCATTATATCTGCTTGAATAACCTAATTGCAAACATCTATGAAGAGTATTCATATCCATTCCATTACCATCATCACCGAAAGCAATCCAGTCAACAACTTGATAGTCGCCAACTCTTTGTCGTGCTTCATGATATGACTTCACCATGATTTTAATGTTTGTTGCATCCGCTTGAATTGAATTGTCAATAACTTCTCCGTATGCACTGTAAGCATCAAAATCGGAATCTCTCATTGAAAGCAAAGCAGTTGCATCGCTTACGAATCTAATTTGTTCTTCTGCCATGATAATTTTATTTAGATTAAAGTTGGAATTATTGTTCTTGAAATTATAGTTTGAACTTCTTTGACTTCTTGCAATGTATTCATTCTCCCCAACGAAAATCTAATTGAAGCAAAAGCATCATCCCCATTCAATCCCATTGCTGTCAAAACATGAGAAGGTTCAACTACTGCTGATGTGCAAGCCGAACCATTTGACACGGCAACATTTTTCATTCTTCCAATTAGAACATTTGCATCGTTGCCACGAAAACAAATATTGGTTGTGTTGAAAATTTTGCTCTCTGTTTTTCCGTTTACAAATGTTCCTTCAATTTTCAGCAACTCATTTTCCAATTCATTTCTCAAAGCGGAAATTCTTTCAGCATCTTGTTTCATCTCTTGCTGTGCAATTTCACACGCCTCTGCAAGTGCGACTATGCCCGCTACATTCAGTGTTCCGCTACGTACACCTTGTTCGTGTCCGCCTCCATGTATGTATGCAGGTATCTTCACACGATTCATGCATTGCCTTACATACAATGCACCTACGCCTTTGGGTGCATACATTTTATGCCCACTCATACTCATCAAATCAATTCCCAAGGTGTCAACATCAATTTCAATTTTACCTGCTGCTTGCGTTGCATCTGTCATGAACAATGCACCCGCCTCATGTGCAAGCGAAGCAATTTCTTTTATCGGTTGAATTACACCTGTTTCGTTGTTTACATACATCACACATACAAGAATTGTGTCTCCACGCAAAGAATTTTTCAGTTCTTGCAAATCAATCAAGCCGTCTTTGCTCACCGGCAAATAGGTTACTTCATATCCTCGGCTTCCAAGATGCTTGCAAGTGTCAAGCACTGCATAATGTTCTGTTGATACGGTTATGATGTGTTTTCCTTTTGCAGAATAATTTTCCGCAATACCTTTTAAAGCAATGTTGATTGCTTCTGTTGAACCGCTTGTGAAAATGATTTCGTTTTTATCTGAACCAATCAAATCAGCAACTTGTGTTCTTGCTTTTTTGACTGCTTCGTTTGCAGTAATTCCAAAATGATGTGTGCTGCTTGGGTTGGCAAAATTTGTAGTCAGGAATGGAAGCATTGCATCCAACACTCTCTTGTCAATTGGAGTGGTGGCGTTGTTGTCAAAGTAAATTATGTTTTCCAATGAATTCATTAAACAAATAATTCCTCAACACAAATACGGTCTGCTTCTTCCATGCAATCCTCTTTATTATCTTTCCACTCACATGAAATCATTATTCCTCTATCGTCAAGAATAACCCACTGCTTATCGTCAACAACACTGTTGTCTCTTACAACCCATTTTGTTTTTTGATTAACCAAATAATCAGGATATTGTTCTATCCAATTTTGAAATTTATTTGCCATGATATTTTTTGATTTAGAATTAATTTTTTAAATAAAACAAGCTGCACAACCTACACCTTCTTCTTCACTCAATATATCAATGAGGTATGGCGATTTGCTTTGTGATTTCTTTTCCATGCGTTTCATGTATTCAGTTTTGATTTGTGCCATTCTCGCTGGCTGAATCAGTTCTTCCAAACTTTCTGTTTGTCCCCAAGTGTAGCCGTCTTTCTCATACTGCATTGCTTTCTTGTAGAGGTCGGGATGCTGCTCATACAACCACACCCATTCAATTTTCTGTTGGAAAAAACAAAAGTAGCAACCTGAACGACTTCTTGAATATTGTCCTGTTTTTCCATTCACATCAAAATCAAGTTTGTTGTAATAGGCAGGAACTCCAACACCGCTATCTTCAAGTATTTTAAAAATGTCGGCTCTCAACAAAACATCTTCATTGTCAAGTAATACAAATGATGATTCATTTGAAAGTGGGTAGTCAGTTGTTTTCAGAAATTCAAATACTAAATGATTGAAACCTTTCACATCAGTGTCAAGCAATAAATTTAATTTCTGTGCTTGTGTGAATGACGGTTCTAATTTTCTTGCAATGATTTGTGTTGCCTTGTCTTGAAATCTTCCGAAGTTAACATTGCTTGCAAGCGTTTGAAGTTTTTCAAAATTTTGGTTTGAGAAAAGTTTTGCAACAACATCTTCACTCCAAATGTTTTTCCTGAAAGGAAAAATTGATTGAATGTTTTTCTTCGTAGAAATGTATCCTTCTCTTTCTTCGTCACCTCTGATTCCTACATAAGAAATCACAAGGTCTGCACCGACATATTTTTCAAACGGTTCAAGTTTTAATTTCTTGGTACACCAACGGGAATTTGCAGAAGGCAAAAAGCCACCATACATTTTTAAGAAGTGGTCAAACGGGTCTTCTGAACTGTTTTGTGCAGCTTGCAACAAATTAATTTTAATTCCAAGATAAACTTCAAGATTCTTAATTAGCTGATAGGTTTCATCTAGTTCCTTCCCTGTGTCGCATGAATAAAACTCAATGTCCAATGAAGGATATTTTGTTTTCATATAAATGGCTAAAGCAGCACTGTCTTTGCCACCCGAAATTCCTAATACGTGCCTTACTTTATTCATTGCAATAGTTCTTTTAGTAGGTTTAATACAGCCGCAATGTTAGAAGTTTTATCAGAGGAAAGTTTCTTCTTCAATGCGATTTTAATCATTTCTATTTCTTTGGCTTTCTTCTTTGGCACTCTCACAACTTTTGGATTGATGGTGCTAAAGAATGTGTCAATCTTCACTCCAATTACTTCTTCGTTGTTTTCGTCAATGTCGGCTTTTGAAATGTTGGTCAAACTATCCAGTTCCAAAATCATTGACTTGAATTTTTCGTAAAGTAAAATCTCATCTTCATCGGTTGACATTTCAAGCGTTCTGCCTGTAATTGCTTGTGCAATGGAATTGAGCCATGCTTTTTTATCGTCAAGTGCTGAATCAATTCTCTGAACAAAAGTTTTTTGGTTTGCCAACAGCAAATGTTTTTTCAGTTTGGCAAAGCGTTGTTGCAAATGCTCTTTGTATTCTTCAAAGTCAACTTTCTTTCCAACAAATTCATTGCAGATAAATTCTTCAAAGCGTTTTATCAAACCATCATAAGAGGTTCGTAATTCTTTTACTGCATTTTGCAAACTCGTTGTGTAACTCTGCAATTTTGATTTGTCTTTTTGCAAAGTGCCAAGTGAAATTTCCAAGGCATTTGGAAACGCTTCAAAGAAAGTTTCTTCGGGGTCTTTGCTTGTTGCAATGGCTGTTCTGATTTTCAATGCAGCGTTGCTCAATCGCTTTGTTTGCTTGGAATATTCTGGTAGTTGTTTGTAGAAAACAATAAACGGTTTTATGGTTTCAATGAAAGAGTTGTTGTCAAACTTCAACTCTGTAGATTGATTCAAGAAAGTTCTGTAACTGTTGAAGATGTCCAATTTCACACCTTCAATGTCAAAAGTTTTGATTGAATAGTTCTCAGGATTTTTTGCAATCAATTCTAAATTCTCGTCTGACAAAGTTGGAATGTAGCCGTCTGCATTGAAGATGGCAAAGTCATCACGCCTGATGAAAAGAAATGTTGGAATCCAAAAGTCAATCAAGCCTTGTTTGAGTTTGAGAGGTCGCTTGCTCAACAGTGAAACGAAATCAGAAATATTTTTTTGCTCCAACTTAGCATTCTCAATAAATTTTTCGGATGCTTTCCAAAGTTTATTGAAACTGGAGTGTTTGTCAATAGTAGGAACTTTAAACGAATTTTCACGAATAGGTGAGATGCCGTTTTCCTTCAGAAGCGATAAGTAAATTGTTTTTTCGGGTGGGAACTTTGCTTCTTCAAAACCTAAATTCTCCTTGTCCCAATTATTCGCAAGTGCTTTGAAATAATTTCTTTTCGCTGTGTGAATGCTTGCAGATATGCGGTGTTTGTTCACCAGCTCATTCTTGAATACAGGCGTTGCATCATACACGCTGCTGCACACTTGCGAAAGAAGTTTATTGAAATCTTTTTTGTCGGCAATTTTCTTTTCATCCCCTTTGAAAAACCATTTTACTTCTTTACTTCCTGTGTAAATGCTATCGGTGATGTAGTGATTGAGCAAACGAATTTGTGATTCAACAATGTTTTCCAATTCTCTCTTGGCAACTTTATCTTCTTTGTTTTCTTCAATCACCTTTTGGATTTTCTCAATCTCAAAAAGCAAAGATTTTATCTCTGTTGAGTTTTTGAAAAAACAATACACGATTGCTTCTTTCTGTGTTCTGCTTGCTTCTTCAACTTCTGCAACTTTCATCTTGCTGTTGAACACAAGATTTACAAAGCCGTCAATTTCTCCATCGGGTACTCTGGTAATTGGATGCTCAGAAATTACAAACTCAAAAAATCTTGGAGTTCCTTTCTCGTATGAATAGAGTTTTGCCAATACAGGTGTGAATTGAAAATATTTGTTAAGTAGGGTTGTAACATCACTGACTTCTGAAATTTTATTTCCTGCTTCAATCAATGCAGTTTGAATATCCAAATCAGTTCCTTCAAACAAGATGTAACGCTTGCTGTGAGAACGGAAACGAATGATTCTTTTCTTTTCAAGATTGTCAATTATGCTGCTTGCATTTCCAACTCCACATGCGGTTTCAAGGTAGTTGCTCAAAAAGTTTTCGTCAAGGATTGCTCCGCTTGCAGAAAAAATATTCAGTAAACCAATTGCCTTGATTGCTTTTGCATAGTCGTTTATGCTGCTGTCAAATGCTCTCTCAACTTCTTCTAATGATGAACGGATTGAACTCCATGCAGAAAAGTCAGGATTATATTTTGAAGTGAGGAACGAATAGAAATTGAAGTTGAGATAATCATAAACGCAACTCAAATTGTAAAACGGGTTTTCCCGTTTGTTGAATTTGGAAAGTCCCGTGTGGTCGGTGCTTTCTAAGAATGAAAACAAACTCCTTTCGTTCTGTCCGTAGCGTTGTAATGAAAGTGTGAGAATGTTTGCAGAAAGAACATCAAGCGGAAAAAGTTTTGTTGCAATCTCATTTAGAAAATCTTTGTTAAAGTTGAAAGCTTTTGTTGTTGTTGCCAACTTCAAACATTTTTCAACTGCTGTCTTTGAGGGTTTGCTTTCAAAATTTTCTGCAACATGCTCTGCTGCTAAATACAAAAGTTGTTCAACAGGTTCGTTGAAAGTGATTTCTCTGAATCTTCCTTTAACCTTTGTCCACTCTTGTTTTTGTGTGCTTGTGAGTGAGTATGCATACGATTCAAAACTTTGGTGAACCGTTGTGATGAGAACAATATTGTATTTCGGATTGTTGCAAAACTCCGCTAACTGCTGAATGAAATACAATTCGTTTTCAGGATTATGCTTGCTTGCATACTCCAAAAATTTTCCAAACTCGTCAAGGAATAAAAATAGAACTCCATTGTTTTTTCCAAGTGAGTGATAACGATTGAAAATTTCTGAAAGAATATTTTCATGCTTGTTTTTGTTTATCGATACTTCAAAGATGTCTGCAAATTGTTCTACGATTGAAGTATAAGAGCCAACAATTTTTACGAAGTCAACTTTAGGATGGGCAATGAAGTTCGGATCAAAATATCTTTTCGTTCCTCTGATACTTTGTTCAAGTGCAACAAGGAATGAAGATTTTCCTGTGCCATAAGTTCCAATTATGTTGAATGAACGAATTCCTTTCTTGAAGTCGTTCACAACTTGGCTTACAACTTGCTTGGCATTTGGTGTCGGTATGTAATTAAAATCCCTCTCAGTGTCTCTGAGAATGTTAGCGGATGTTGTGAAATTATTTGCCATAGTATGTATCTAAAATTGAATAAGCATTCGGTTTATTTTTGAATTGCAACTCTTTTATTCCTGCATGGTCGGTGAAAGTGATTTGCTTGTTGTCATGCACTATCTCCGAAATTTTGTTTGTCAGTCCTGAACGGTTCAAACAGAAAATTAAACCTGGGCTGTTGTTGTCAAACTCCAATGTGTTTAGTGAAATAGAATTTCCATAAGTCGGATTATCCAAAATTGAAAAGAGTAAAACTGCCTCTGGCAGTTTGTCTCTTTCGTTGTTTTCAATTTGATATTGTTCGTCTTTGCCCTTGCCAATTGTTTTCAGCAATTCAATCTCAGAAAGGATTCCTGAGAAACTGTCCTCAACATCTTTACTGGTTTCACTACGCTGATACATTTTCACAAACACAATGAAATCGTCTGCGACCGTGTTGTCGTTAAATTGAAGATTTTTTTCTGCTTCACGAATTCGTTTCAAGTAGTTCACAAATGTGTCTTTGTTGAAGAAAAGTTTTTCCTTTCTGAACTCGTTGAAGATGATGTTGTAAGTTGAAGCAAGTCCTGTTTTGATTAACTGATAATGCAGCAACCACAAACTCGCATCGTCTTCAAGAAACGGGTCGTAACCCTCCTTGTCGTCAAAAAGTTTTGTTCCAAATTCTGTCGGTTTATCTTTGCCGTCAATGATGTTGAACGCTTTCATCCAGTAGCGGATTGCTGAAACCATATTTTTCCCAACTCCCAACTTCACAACGGCATCTTCGTCATTGAAAGATTTATTTGAGAGAATGTAGTCGTAACCTTTTTTGAGCCATAGTTGTCGGCACTGAAAGGAATCGTGTCCTGAGAAAGTATATTTTATGGTGTCCACACTTGCTGTGCTCATCTAATTATTTGATTGTAATGCTGTCAACTTAATTTCTCGTAAAATAAAATAAATTTTGGGTATGTCCTATTTATATATACATATGTTATTAACAAATATGATAGTCAATTAATTGTCATTGATTTACTTTTTTATTCTTCTTCACCATAAAAATTACTATTTACGAAATACCCCCTCACACCTCCACTGCATAAACATCAGAATCGTTTCTTACCATATTTCTCACTTCAAAGCCTCCACGTTCGGGAATTTCTTCAACAAGGTCGAAAACTTTACAACCTTTAGGAAGTCCGCTAAAAATTAGGGTGAAATATTTTGTCTCTCCACATTCAACACTCATCCATGTTGGATAGAAGGTAATGTTTTCGGCATGCAATAACTTACTTCTGTGCGTTGAGCCTTTTGCATATAAAAATGTTGACCTCCAGATTCTGATTTTTTTATCCCACCCACCTTCACAAGAACAATGAACTATCACCTGCGATTCTTCCGACACTTCGCTTTGCAATCGTTGCTTTGTTTCTGTGTCAATTTTTATCTGCGGCTTAACAACAGGCGCTTCTTTAATTTTAATTTCTGACATGTTTCAAAGTTACTGAATTTTTTAATCGCCTGAATCAGCCTGAGTAACAAGGCTATCAACCGTTGTGCTATCCAAAAATTAAATTAACACGTTTGCCAAGTCCAAATTCAAAAATCCGATAGAGTGTAGAAAGCTGAATATCACATTTCCCATTCTCTAATCTTGAAATATAACTCTTCTTGGTGCCAACCTTTTCGGCAAGCTGTTCTTGTGTCATATTTGCTTCTTTGCGTGCTTCTTTCAATACTTCGCTAATAACAAAATACTGCGCCTTTTCTTCAAAATCATCACGATTGTCTGAGCCTATTTTTCCGTACTTAATGTCTAACAATTCATCAAAGCTTTTTGCTTCTCTGATTTTTTTCTTCTTCCTCATCTTATTTTTAAATTAAAATATTCATCTTTTAGTTTTAATGCTAATGCAATTTCTTTTGCTGGTGTTCTCTGTGACTTTTTCTGAAAACCATTAAACAATACCACTATGTTTCCTTTGTCAAAACAACAAAATATTCTGTATATGTTACTTTCAAACTCTATTCTGATTTCATAAAGCCCTTCTGTGCCTGTTAAATGCTCGAGAAATTTTTTCGGAACATTCTTTACATTTCTTATTATCTTAAAAACATATTCTATTTTTTCCTGTACTTTCCCGGGCAATTCAATATAGAAGTCCATAAAATAATGTTTATGGAATATAATCTGCCTTTGAACATTCATATTGCAAAGTTAACTTAAAAGTTATCATTTTGCAAATTCTCACTCGGATAATGTTTGTATGTTGGTAGCTATCAAATGCTCATATTATAAATTTTGCTGTAATGCTACCTACGTGAAACAGAAATGAATAATCCCAACTTGCCAAAGTGCTGTTGTAACCTTGGCATAATTTTTACAGTACAAACAGCATAATGTATATGTAATATGAAACATTCCATTAAAAAGAAAACCATCAATCCCTTCAACAAAAAAGAGTTGATTGCTTTATCAAAAACGTGGAAGCTAAAACTTTCGCAGCTAAAAGACCTGATGGGCGTTACAGGAAGCGCACGCTTAGATGTTTTGGAAAATCACCTTCGCAAAACAGGCCTGTGGCAATTGTAATCTTTATTCTTTTCTTATAAATTTAAAATACCGTTGCTGATTATTCTTTGTCTGTATTTTTAAAAAATAGACTCCTTCTTTTAGCATCGAAACATCAATTTTTCTTTGTGCATCAGGCTTTCCTTGCAAACAACACCTGCCCTGTATGTTATAAATAAAATATGCTGATGCTTCTGCATCAAGATGTAAAAAATTGCTTGCAGGATTGGGATAAATCCATGCCTGATGGTTTGAGTTGATTTCGTTGAGCGATGTAGGGCAGAATGATAAACTGTCAATATAGGTCCACAGTTCATTATCAAAAACAGTAACTGCATACTGGCTGCTGTAGGCAGAGTCGCCCATGCGAACAACAACTAAATTCTCAGAAGGCACAACATAAATTTTCTGATCGTTTTTTCCAAGAGCAGCAAACAAATCAGGTGGAGCTGCGGGCAACAACATTCCCGGAAAAACTACCTGCAACTGCGGTATCATAAACGATGACTTGCCGTTGAGCCACCACAGATAACCATAGGAGTTGTTTAAACTCTGCGATGTGTTGCTCATATCAGAAATGTATGATGTGTCTTTTAAGATGGTATCGTTATTCCATATTCCTTTGCTCAATGTAAGTAAACCAAAACGCGCCATACCTCTGGTCTTACTATAAAATATTGCATCGTACCAAAGTCCGCCCATACCAATTTTAGAGCTTAAATAATTTGTGGTAAAAGCATTGTAGGACATATTACTTGTTACGCTGATGACATCCTGAAGATGTTTATATGCACCGGAATGATAGGCCCATCGTGTGCCGGCATCGGCAAGGTAGTTGAGACATGCCTTTGATGAATCATTAACATCGCATGGTGGAGGTGGCGAATCGTCTAATCCGCTGGTCATAGTCAGTAGATGTCGTAGTGTGATAAGACTTTCTTTGGCAGGTGGTGCACTTGTCCATCCTGTGCCGAGATATTGCGAAACGGGCGACTGAATGTTTACAAAACCTTTTTCCTGAGCTATGCCTGTAAGAAAAGCAGTAAGGCTTTTTCCTGCAGAAGCCCAATAGTGAATAGAGTCGGCAGTATAAGTACCAAAATATTTTTCGAGAACAATTTTTCCGTCTTTAAGAATGATAAAACTTTTAGTATGTCTGTCTTCAAGAAACTGATACAGTGAGTCAATGCGCGGCTGACACCAGTTTAAAGCTGATGGAGAAAGTGTGTCCCAATTGTTTCCTGTTAATGGTGGGAAATAGAGATTCTGTGCAAAAAGTGATTTTGATAACAGCAGGCAAATTATCGATATGCCTCTTTTAATACAAGTATTCATCTGACTGCAACATTTATTACAAAGATATTTTGAATTTAAGAAAACTATAATATATTTGGAATCTTATAATCCTCAAATTTATGAACAAACGATTTTACTTATTATTATTGATTTGCCTACCTATGATGTTGTGGGCGCAGAATCTTAAACCTGTAGCACAAAAAATATTTACTGCCAAACAACAGCAGGCAGTATTTGCAACAGAAAACCTTTTTACTGTCAGTCCGGATAATGAACAACTGAACAGACAACATGCAGCTACTGCTACCAAAGCAACTTTTGTTGAGTTGAACAAATCGGCTATTGCCTCTTTAATGAGTCAGAAACCTGATTTCTTATCGTTGCGTATTCCTATTAACAACAACACCGTTCAGGTTGACTTGTATAAAGCAAACATTTTTACCCCTGATTTTAGTGTTACATCTGCAGGCAGCAATGGTGGTGCAGTGAACTATACTCCCGGTTTACATTATCAGGGAATTATAAATGGTGATAACAATTCCATAGCAGCCATAAGCATTTTTGATGATGAAGTGATGGCATTGATTTCTACTCCGGCAGCAGGGAATTTTGTGATTGGCCGTTTGGAAAACGATCGTTCGAACTTACATGTAATTTATAACGATGCAGATCTGACTTCACGACCTGCAATGGAATGTGCAACACTTGCCGACAATGGAACCTACACACCACAGGAATTGCAGTTGCCTGCCAACAGAGGTATGATGGTAAACTGTATCAGATTGTATTGGGAAGTTAACTACAATATTTTTCAAGGTAAAGGAAGCATCACAGATGCTGCAAACTATGTAACAGGGATTTTTAATCAGAGTGCAATAATCTATACCAACGACAACATTCCTGTTGAGTTGAGCGAAGTTTATGTTTGGGATGTTGTGAGTCCATATACAGGAACAACATCTTCAAATTACCTGAGTCAATTCCAGACATACCGTACCAGCTTTAATGGCGACTTAGGTCACTTGCTTGGCTATGGTGGTGGTGGTGGAATTGCTGCGGGCTTTAGTGGCATTTGTGCATCAAACATCAACTCAAGTAAATGTTATAGTGGCATCAACTCATCATACAGCAATTTCCCAACTTACTCATGGAGTGTAATGGTTGTTACACACGAACAAGGTCACTTAATGGGTTCAAGACATACACATGCCTGCGTGTGGAATGGCAACAACACTGCCATTGATGGTTGCGGTCCTGCTGCAGGTTATGGTTATGAAGGCAGTTGCAGTGGCGCACCAATACCGTCAGGTGGTGGAACTATTATGAGCTATTGTCATTTGAATGCTGTGGGTATTAATCTTTCTTTAGGATTTGGTTCGCAGCCACAAGCGGTAATCATTAACAAATACAACAGTGGTGCATGTTTGACAGCCTGCATAGGAATGGCATGTATGCCTCCTCCGGGAATGAACACATCTTCTGTGAACAGCACATCTGCAATTTTTAACTGGACAGCAGCAGCAAGTGCTTCAGGCTATGTATTGCGTTATCGTGTTGTTGGTACATCAACATGGACTACCGCAACAGCAACTGCATCACCATACACTGCAACAGGACTGACACCGGGAAGCAACTACGAGTGGCAAGTGCAGACAGTTTGTACAGGAGGCTCTTCTATATTTACTATTTCAACAACATTTACTACGCCTCCGATTACATGCAGTGTTCCAACAGGAACAACAACAACCAATATAAATCCAACTTATGCAACATTTAGCTGGACAGCTGTTGGTGGTGCATTAAGCTATAATGTTCGTTATCGTTTGGTTGGTGGTTCAACATGGACAACTGCAAATACTACATCAACAAGTTACACTGCAACATCTTTGACAGCAAATAGCAATTACGAATGGCAGGTAGAAACCGTTTGTGCAGGTGGAACAACGTCAGGATTTTCTTCTTCAATAATTTTTTCAACTCCGGTTCAACCGTGCAATACACCTCAAAACAATTATACCGCTGCCATTACAAGTACATCAGCTATGTTGTATTCTTCAGGTTCAGCAGGTGGCGTATTAAACATTCAGTATAAAAAAGCAAGTAATTCAACCTGGACAATTTTAAATAATGTATCAACTCCATATACATTAACAGGTTTACAACCCAACACCGGTTATCAATGGCAGGTACAGCTTGTTTGCGGACTAACTGTTTCTCCATGGAGCAGTACGGTTCCATTTACTACTTTATGCGATACACCAACAGCAGTATTATCTCCTTCAGGAACTATCAATGTTTGTGCAGGACCGGTAATGCTTTCTGCAAACACAGGAACAGGTCTGTTTTACCAATGGTTATTTAACGGAAACATTATTTCCGGTGCTGATCTTTCAACTTACAATGCCACCGTATCCGGCAGCTACGCAGTAATTGTAACCAACTTAAATTTATGTAGCGCTACATCAGCATCTACCATTGTAAACATTGGTGCAATGACAGGACAAATTACTCCAACAGGAACAGTAAGTTTTTGTGCAGGCTCTAATGCCACATTAAATGCCACATCAGGTGCAGGATATACATACCAATGGTACAGAAACAATGTGCTGCTTTCAAATTCAAGTGCGGCTTTAAGCATCAACTCATCAGGTACTTATAAGTGTGTCATTACATCAGGGTCGTGTACGGTAACAACAAACAGTGTTGTAGGTAATCAGATTAACAATCCTACACCTTCAATCACAACTACTACACCAACAACATTCTGTGCACCGGGTTCTGTGGTGCTTACAGCAAACAGTTTTGCCGGTGTACAGTATCAGTGGCAGAAAAACAGTGTGGACATTGTTGGAGCAACAGCTCAGAATTATACTGCAACATCTAATGGATCGTACAGAGTTATTGAAACAGCCAATGGCTGCTCTAAATCAAAAACTATTAATGTAAATGCTGCATCTTCTGTTTCTGCATCTATCTACACCAACGACCCAACTACACTCTGTAATCAAGGTTCGGTAACAATGCATGTAAACAATCCAATTCCGGGATATAGCTATCAGTGGAAAAATAATGGTAACAACATTTCAGGCGCTACTTCAACAAGTTATACTACCAACGTTTCAGGAAACTATTCATGCAACGTTAGTGCAAGCTGTGGCAACACTAACAGCAATGCTATTATTGTAAGCATCGGAAGTTTCAATGCACAGATAAGTCCTTCGGGCAATCAGATTCTTTGTACCGGTGGTTCTATGTTGTTAAGTGCATCATCAGGAATAGGTTTTACACATCAGTGGTATAAAAACGGTAATGCAATTTCTGGAGCAACAAGCTCAACATATAGTGCAACTTCAGGAGGAAGTTATACAGTGTTTATTTCTTCGCCTTGCGGCAGTGGAACATCACCTGCTGCTGTGTTAACTGAGAATACTGTCTCTGCCTCTGTAAGTCCTGCAGGTACATCAACAGTTTGTGCAGGTATTCCTTTCACATTTACTGCCAATAGCGGTGCCGGTTATTCCTATCGCTGGTATAGAAACAATGTGTTGCTGGCAGGAACGGGACAAAGTATTAATGCTACTTCTGCAGGACAATATAAAGTTGAAGTTTCAATCAACGGTTCATGTGCTGTAATCAGTAACATTGCTGTTTTAGATGTCATTAACAATCCTGCTCCGGTTATTACTCCAGCAAATGCAACTATTTGTAACGGAGCAACACAGGTTTTCACAGCAAATAATTTTACAGGGGTGACTTACCAATGGTACAGAAACAGTGTATTAATTCCGGGGGCAACAGCACAAACCTATTCTGCAACATTAGCAGGACAATACAAGGTTACACAAACTGCAAATGGATGTTACAAATCAAAATCTGCTCAACTCACAGTAACTTCTTGTCGCGAAGAAGGTGAAGGCTTTATTGCTGAAGCTCAAAGCAACATCAGCATATCGCCAAATCCATTTACAGACCAACTCAATATTTATGTTCCATCAGAAAAAGATGGCAATGCTGAAATTCAGGTTTTGGATATGTTAGGTAAGGTTGTATATCGTTCTGTAATTACCTTAAATCAAACATCAGAAATTAACCTGCATGTTCCGGCAGGAATTTACATGCTGTCTGTTCACACTGATGGAAAATATCAGGTGCAGAAAATTGTGAAATCGAGATAGTAAAGTCGTTCTTAAAAAAAGACCCCGCTGCTGCGGGGTTTTTTTATGACCAAATTGTTATATTTGTATGCACAAACAAACACATTCGTTACGCAGTTAAACAACAGCAATCATGTCAGGAGTAAATAAAGTAATTTTAGTAGGCAACTTAGGAAAAGATCCGGAAATGCGTCATATAGATGGTAACATCAGTGTAGCTAAATTTCCATTGGCAACATCAGAAGTATATAAGAATAAAGACGGGCAAAGAGTAACACAAACAGAATGGCATAATGTGGTTTTGTGGCGACAACTTGCAGAGACTGCAGAAAAATTCCTGAAGAAAGGTAGCTTGGTATATATTGAAGGAAAACTACGCACACGCAACTGGGATGATAAAGACGGCAATAAAAAATACATAACAGAAGTCATTGGCGACAGCATGACACTTCTTGGTCGCAAGCCCGATGAAAACGGAAATCCTTCAACAGGCACTACTGAGAGAACAACATCTGAACATCCTGCATCTGAGGCCGGTCATTCAGAAATAAATGATGATTTACCATTTTAAGCGCGTTGCATAGTTTTTAATACCCAACTAAGCAACATCATCCTATATTTGCAGGAAATTATATTGTACTCACCCCCTCAGCATGCCTGTCGTCAGTAGCTTGTTACTTAGCAATTTTTCATCCTATTCATTTACCGGTGAGCTATTAGTTATTCTTGTGTTGCTTCTACTTTCTGCACTTTTTTCAGGCAGCGAAGTTGCCTTTTTCTCACTACGCCCTGCACAACTTCAGTATCTGAGAGATGAAAAACCAACATACATCAATAAAATAATTCTGCATTTACTCGATCAGCCTAAAAAGTTGTTGGCTACAATTTTAATTTCCAATACCTGTGTAAACATTGCAATAATTATTTTTTCTTCTCTCATCTTTTCAAACTCGCAGTTGTTGGGCGATAATCCTATACTCATTTTTTTTGTACAGGTTTTTAGTGTTACGTTTCTCATCACCATGTTTGGCGAAGTGCTGCCAAAAGTTTATGCAGCGCATAACAACATGCGTATTCTTTCCTTTATGGCTTACCCGATTTATATCATGGGAAAATTTTTAACGCCACTTAGTGTTCCATTGGTAAAATCAACTTCTCTTTTCGATAAACTTCTTAAGCGCAAACGCACCAACGTAAGCTTGGATGAATTGACACATGCCATTGAAATTACCAGCGATATTGAATCGCCACCGGAAGAAAAACGTATTCTCAAAGGCATTGTAAATTTTGGAAATATTGATGTCAAACAAATCATGCGACCGTTGCCGGACATGATTGCTTTTGGCTTGCAAACACCATTTAAAGAGTTGTTGCAACGTGTAATTGATGCCGGCTATTCAAGAGTGCCAGTATATGAATCTTCTATTGACAACATCAAAGGAGTATTGCACATTAAAGACTTATTGGCACACATAAAAAAAGAAAATTTCGACTGGCCACTACTTATCCGTAAAACATATTTTGTTCCTGAAAACAAAAAGATAAATGATTTATTGCAGGAGTTTCAACAACGCAAAATACACATGGCTATAATTGTTGATGAGTTTGGTGCAACGCAAGGGCTTATTACATTAGAAGATGTACTTGAAGAAATAGTAGGTGAAATAAAAGACGAGTTTGACGATGAAGAGCCTGTTTACACCAAGATTGATGAGCAAACCTATGTGTTCGAGGCTAAAACATCACTGAATGAAGTTTGCCGTATTCTTGAATTGGATATGGAATTGTTTGATGAAATAGAAGGTGAAAAAGACACCCTTGCAGGACTGTTGTTGGAAATCAATCACACCATACCACGTATTGGCGAAGTAATAACTTTCAAGAACCTGCGTTTTACTATTGAATCAGCCGACAGACGAAAAATAAAACGTGTTAAACTGCAGATTACACAAAAACAGGAATGAGAAAGTTGATGTATATCTTACTTTTTGGTTTACTGACATCGTGCAGCGAAACACCTGCACCAAAGCCACGCGGATTTTTTCGTATAGATATGCCTGAGAAGAAATATACTTTATTTACAGACACCTCCTGTCCATATCGTTTTGAAACACCTGACTATAGTTATGTTTTGCCCGATACCAATCGCTTTTCAGAACCCTGTTGGAAATATATTCTCTATCCAAAATTTGGTGCACAGCTTTATCTTACTTATAAGCCTATAAGAAACAACCTTGCCCAAATGGCCGAAGATTCCAGAGGCTTTGCCTACAAGCATACCATCAAAGCCAATGGCATTGACGAAACCGTAATCAACACACAAAATCATGTTTACGGTGTGGTATATGATATTGGTGGCAATGCAGCAAGCAATATGCAATTTTATGTTACCGACAGCTTTCAGCATTTTTTAAGAGGATCATTGTATTTTAATACCATACCAAATTCAGATTCGTTGCAGCCATCATTGGAGTTTATACGCAAAGATGTTTTACACCTGATAAACACTTTACAATGGAGCAATTAAAAAAATATCGCTATACATTAATTTTATTGGCAGTAGCGTTAATGCTGTGTCAATCATCTTGCAGGCTTTTCAAAAAAAAATGTGATTGCCCAAAGTGGAGCAGTCATACCAAAAAATCACAGACGGTTTAATTGCGAAATTTATTTCTGCTTTTATTCTGATTTTCATTTTCAGAACAAAGAATTTTAGCTGCATTTTTAATCAAACTGATTTTAATCATATTCATATCACCTTAAATTGAAGTTTTTATAGGATTTTACCAATGGAAAGTCAATTTTTAGGTCTTAGCTAAGTTTTACTATTGCAAACGAATTTTTAATTGTTTCAAATAAATTCAAAAGCAATTCATAAACACATCAAAAAAAATAAATTATTATGCCAAAACATTCATGGGCAGAACCCTTTAAAATAAAAATGGTTGAGTTGTTGAAAATGACAACACCACAACAACGAAAAAAAGCATTACAGCAAGCAGGTTACAACACGTTTCTACTTAAATCTGAAGATGTATATATTGACTTGTTGACAGACAGTGGAACTTCTGCCATGAGCGATCAGCAATGGGCAGGAATGATGCTTGGTGACGAAGCTTATGCCGGCAGTAAAAATTTTTATCGCTTAGAAGATGTCGTAAAAAAATATTACGGATTTAAACATCTTATCCCTACACATCAGGGCCGTGGTGCAGAAAATATTCTGTCGCAGATAATGATTAAAAAAGGTGATGTGGTTCCGGGCAACATGTATTTTACTACAACACGCCTTCACCAGGAACTTGCAGGTGCAACATTCTATGATGTCATTATTGACGAGGCACATGACAGCTCTAACCTGCATCCATTTAAAGGTAATATTGACATCAACAAATTAGATAAGTTAGTTAAAAAATTTGGTGCCGATAAAATTCCTTATGTCTGTGTAGCAACTACAGTTAACATGGCCGGTGGTCAGCCAATTTCTATGGCTAATATTAAAGAGCTTAGAAAATATACTGCAAAGCTTGGCATAAAGGTTATGTTGGATATGACACGCATTGCAGAGAATGCCTATTTCATACAACAGCGTGAAGAAGGTTATAAAAGAAAAAGTATTGCAACCATCGTAAAAGAAATCTGCAGCCTGACTGATGGTGCAACATTTAGCGGAAAGAAAGATGCATTGGTTAACATAGGAGGCTTTCTGGCTTTGAACGATGATAAAAAGTTTGAAGAAGCAAGTAATCTTGTTGTTGTATATGAAGGACTGCACACTTATGGTGGATTAGCCGGGCGTGATATGGAAGCAATGGCAACAGGCATTATTGAATCTGTTAGTGATGATCATATCAGGGCGCGTATCGGACAGGTGCTATATTTAGGTGATAAGCTCAATGAAATGAATATTCCAATTGTAAATCCTGTGGGTGGACATGGAATTTTTATTGATGCTAAAAAGTTTTTGCCGCATCTTAAACAGACACAGTTTCCCGCACAGGCATTAGCTGCTGAAATTTACGAAGACAGCGGTGTACGTACCATGGAAAGAGGAATTGTATCTGCAGGCAGAAATAAAAAAACTGGCGACCACTATTATCCCGAATTAGAGTTGGTGCGACTGACTATTCCACGCAGGGTTTATACACAGGCACACATGGATGTGATTTCAGAATCAATAGAGCGTGTTTATAAAAACCGAGAAAAAATAAAAGGATTAGAAATGATTTATGAACCTACCTATCTGCGATTCTTTCAGGCAAGGTTCAAAAAAAGATAAGTGTTTTTTGTAATTATTGATTACTAAAGGAGGCTAAGAGCCTCCTTTTTTGTTCTGTTACAACTGCAGAAAACAGTCTGCTTTTTGCATCTTGTACCGTCATAAAGCATTTTGTACAATTGTTGTTGGAATAAGTTTTTTCAGAAGTATATTTGAAAAATATTAATTTAAAACGATTTTTTAATAAACTAAAATAATAACCAACGACCGATAATTTAATTAGTCAGACAGAAAATAAACCGCTCTTTATTGCTGACTATCTAAAACCAAATATATGTATAACAAAATTGTCGGAATTTTTACAGCAGCCCTAACACTTTCCCTGCTTGTAACCTCGTGTAGTAGCCCACCCGAAGAAAAAAAAGAACCGACTAATGTTGCTGCAAAAATAGCACCAGCAACAGCGCCATTACAAAATAATCACTTGCTAAGTGTGAATGATGCTGTGTCGTTAATCAAAAATTATTTAGACACAATTAACAATTCCGAAAATGCCGAAGCTTTAAGAAAACTACCTGTTGGCGGATCCATAAGTGCCGAGGCCTTAAAAAGATTGACAGAAGAAAACCCTGATGCCAATGGCTACATGTTTTATGGTTTTTCTGATGCTGAACCTGCAACGTTATTTAAAGATGTAAATATGCTTGCAGCTTGTAAATTTAACTTTAATCCTGATAGCATGGTAAGTTATGAAACAAGTAACGAAACCAATGTTTATCTGATAAACGATACTGTAAAACACCCTTATCAATCGCTGACATCCGAAGCCATCACAAACTATCTGTCGCAGTACACCAAGGTAATTCCTGCAGCTGCATCTGTCCATCATTTTGCAGCCATTAAAGGAAACATGAATCAATACACCGCTTTCTTTAATGAAAACTTTGGAGATGGAACTGTGCAATGGCCTTTTGCCTTGTTTTCATCTGATGAATTTTTAACCCGGCTTTATGCAGCAACAGGTGGTGAAAATAATTTTGGTGGCATACGTTATTATTTTGGATTAGATAAAGCAGCAAAAGAGAATAGACTCAGAATTGTTATTTTTGCAGTTAACAAATCGGGTTCCAATGTAGTTGCGGATAATAGAATTCTTGAACGCCATTGGCCCCCATCAGAATGATAAAATGGATCCTTTCCTTACTCGAATGTCCGCAACCTGCATTGAAGTGCTGGTGGCATTGTTCGGGTTAATGATTTTTAAAAAAGCCGGACTGCTGTTCCGGCTTTTGATTTTATTGCTTTTGTATGGCGCAGCAACCGATATTTTTGGCTGGACATTTTATAAACTAAACCGTTCCTATGTATTGATTGCAGTGGACATTTATACGCTGGCAGAAGCACTACTCATGGTTTTTATAATTGAATCAACAGGATTATTTAACAAACTAAAGCATATTTTTAAGCTAATTTACCTGTTGCTTTTTATTTGCTATATACTGGCATTTATCATGATGCCATTAATAGGTGATGATGGTGCTTATAGAGGAACTTACTCCTTTGGCTATTTGTCAACCGTTGCTGTGTTGGCAGCATGGGCATCGCTAAAATGGATTGAAGGTGCAGGAAATAAACTCAACAGCCCTGTTTTTGTTTTACTTACAGGTGTTTTTATTTACACTTTCTGCAGTGTGTTTATTGATTCTTTTATTGGCACAACAACAGGTGATGCTGTCTGGTGGATTCATGATGCAGCCAACATAACTGCTTATCTGATTTTTGCTTATTGCTTTTACCTGATTAAGAAAACCACAGCAATAGAAAAGTCTGTAATTAATTTACCAGAAAAAGTTTAGTAACACAGGTATTGTCGCCTTTTTCATCGGTAGCAAAAACCAAATAAACTCCGGTTTGCGCACGCTTGCCTTCAAAGTTGTTGCCATCCCATGTTGCAATTCCACCTTTTGCTGTTGTTTCATAAACAACGTTTCCTGCTATATCAGTAATTTTAATATTGCCATTTGCTGTTACACCACGCACTGCAATAGGGCCATCGTAATTCTCTTTCACCGGATTGGGAAATACTTTTAAACTAGAACACGACTCTGTTCCCTGTGTGGCATCACCAACATAAGAAATCAATCCCTTATCAGTGCCAACAAAAACTTCCCCCGTAACAGGATCAATAGCAATTGATGTAATGGTGTTTGAAAACAAAGGACTGTTTGATGTATTAAAGTTCTGAATCTGCTTGGTCCCATCTGCCGACATTAAAAATACACCTCCACTATTGGTGCCAATCCATTTTCTGTTGGCTCCATCAACAGCTATTGCTGTAACAATTTCTTTGTCTAAAAGATACTGCGTAATACCGTCAATCGTTATCAGAATTTTTTGTGCTTTTGCCGGAGTGCTTCCTGTTGCATTGCCGGGCGAATAAATAACTGCAATACCTTCTGATGTCCCAAGCCATATCTGACCTTCTTTATCTTCAACAATACAACGCACATCATTAACATTTAATCCACCTGTCTCCTGCGAAATTCTAACTGATTTTTGTTGCGAAGGATCATAAACAATCAATCCATTGCTGATTAACGTTGTCCACACCTGACCATAAGAGTCGCATAAAATATCTCCAAAAAATATATTTACTCCTGATGGAATAACTGACTGAAGATTGATAGACTGCCAAACACCATCTTTACTCAACATATTCAATGGTGTGTTTACTCCGGAATTTACTACCCATAGATTTCCTGCTGCATCATAAGCTAAACCTCCAATTTTTGTTTGCCCCGGATTTCCAAAAGCTCCTCTAAGACTGCTGTTGTCTTTGTTGTACATCTTTATAGGAACATTATTGTCGAACTCAAAAACACCATTGATGCGCGAGCCAAGAAAAAAGTGTCCGGGATTTCCGGGCTCACTGACTACAGCTTGTAAATCGAGCATTTGATTGAGGTCAACATTTGAGTTGGTTATTGTTTTTACATTCCATGTTTTCCACTGCACACCATCAAATGTTGAATAACCATCAGTACCATAACTGTCGCTCCAGCGGTTAGTGCCATGCGTAGTTACCAATGTTGTACCATTATGAAAAACACAGCTTGCATTGGGCGAGGCAGGGCTGTTTGGAACTGTAAACGTTATGTTGTTGTCGTCTGTATAGTTAACCAAACCATTATTTTTATCAGCAATGTATAGTTGATTGCCACTGCCTGTAGCTACACCAAACATGTCTGTGTTCTGATAGTTGACATTACCGTAAATCTGGCGCAATGGTTGAAAATTATTATCCCATTCATTAACAGAATAATTATTCACTGCATAAAGCCTGTCATTTTCGGTTTTTAACTGTCGCAGTGCAAAGCCACCACTAATTAATGTTGTTCCTGTTGCAAAATTTGTTGTGTTAACGGTGACTACACTATCTGTAGAAGAAGAATGAAAATTAACAGCCAGATTACCATTAAGCCAGCACATCTTATTAAATGTTATTCCGGTAAAAGTGTTTGGATAAACCATTTGCCATGTAGCAAAATTATTGAGTGCGGGATTGCTTATTTCTCCTCTAAGGATTCCGCCTGCAATGGCAGCATAAATATAGGTGCCATCAGTGGTAACTGAATACACAGGAACTTCACTTCCTGTGGTTCCGATAACGTAGGTTTCTTTTATTTCAGCTTTAATTAAATCGAGTGCTAAAACTCCAAAGCCTGTTGCCAGATATGCAAACTTTCCGTTAAATGCTACATCATTAATAGCCTTGTCACCGGTAGCTGTTCTTCTTTCAACATCAGAAATATTAATAATGCCTGTACTTGATATGAGGTCAATATTGGAATTTACATAGCCTACAAACACCACATTTTCTGTATGGCTGTAATCCATCAGCCTTATACCTACATCTGAAAGTCCGTTAATTTTTGAATAACGTTGTACGCTGTTGTCCGACTTATCAATAAAATATACAGCCTGATCGGTGGCGCAATAAACGCGTTGTGGTGTGTTAGCCACAAACTGTGCCTGCGTATAGGAAAGGTGCTCGCGCCATGAGCCTAATGGTAGATTTTGCGAAATGGATTGTGCTGCAGAGAGCAACAGAAAAAAGGCAATGGACAACTGTTTGTACATACGGTTCGGGATACGGAATATATAACTCAACATGAGGGAATTTATTTTATGGCCTGCTATGAGTTTCTATTTAAAATACTTTTGCACTACAAAAATATAAATAATCGCAATGGCGCTGATAGCGGTAAACACCAGAATGTTGCTTAAAGACAAGTTAGATGGAACAGGATGGTTTGCATTCGAGACCCTGAAGCGTATTGTCATTCAGCATCCCGAACATCGTTTTATCTTTTTTTTCGACCGTAAATTTAATTCTGAGTTTATTTTCAGCAATAATATTATGCCGGTAGTCATTTACCCGCAGGCACGTCATCCGTGGCTTTGGTACACCTGGTTTGAAATAAGCCTTCACCACGCTTTTAAAAAATATAAACCGGATCTATTCTTCAGTCCCGAGAGTTTTATTTGCAGTAAGGCTACTGTACCACAGGTAGCAGTAATTCACGATTTAAACTTTGAACATTTTCCACAATATATGCCAACACAAGTTGCTCGTTACTATAGTAAGTGGTCGCGCATAGCTGCACAAAATGCACAAAGAATAGGTACTGTGTCTGAGTTTTCGCGAAAGGATATTGTGAGCACCTATGAAATTAACATTGAAAAAACCGATGTGTTGTATAATGGTATTCATGATATGTACAAGCCATTATCAGTAGCAGAACAAGAGCAAGTACGCAATCAATATACTGCAGGAAGCCGCTATATAATTTACACCGGCTCATTGCATCAGCGAAAAAACACAGCTAACATGGTGCGTGCTTTTGCACAGTATAAAAAGCAATATAGCGGAGAATTAAAATTTGTATTAGTGTCCGATCGAAGTAAAATGGAAGCTGATTTGCAACTTGCACTTTCTGAAACAGGAATTGAGAGCGACTTGATTTTTACAGGAAGGCTTTCTGCAAAAGCATTGGCACAACTAACTGCATCGGCAGAGGCAATGATGTATGTTTCGTTTTTTGAAGGATTTGGTATTCCGATGATTGAAGCTATGCGCTGTGGTGTACCTGTAATCACTTCCAATGTAAGTTGCCTTCCTGAAATTGCAGGCAATGCAGCTCTCTGTGTTGACCCACACAGCGTAAATGCCATTACCGTTGCTTTGGAACAAGTATTACAACATCAGGAAGTTGCCGAACAGCTAAAACAAAAAGGCAAAATCAGACAACAGGATTTTTCTTGGGATAAAACTGCTGAACTAACGTGGCAAAGCCTGCAACTTGTTCTTGCTGAAAAAAGCAAAGGATAAGAGTTAGTCTTTATCTGAGTATTCTCTTATCAAAAGGGAATTTTTCTACAGATTTCATTTTTATTTTAACAAAGTCACGATGCTTTGGGTTGATGAGTAAATTATAGTCTCCCAGAGTAACCACTGAGGGAATTCGTAAAACACAAAACTTATTTTCAGCAACAAATCTATCACCAATAATTTGAGTTGATATTGGATGCGGGAAGTTTCGCCAATCGGTTGGCAGTTCTTTTTCTTTCATTTCCTGAACAGAAACGCTATCCGGAATATTTATTGTTACCATCATATAATCTGCAGGTAATGTTGCTAAAGTAAAATGTACTGCAACTTCTGCCATAGCTAAAGAGCGGTTTGAAGCTGTATAGATCAATTCTACACCAATAGAATTCCACCTTGCGCCTTTAATAGCAGCCCCCTTTCCGGATAATAAATTTGCAAACTTGGCTCTGGTCAGTCTGAATGCCTCCATAGACTAAACAAGAATACCATGGTTGATTCTTATCAATTCTGACATTACTAATTCCTTTCCATAAGAGTCTTTCAATAATACAATAGGTTTTATTTTTCCTAAGGCGTAATTTGGAGTATTTAACCAAAGTTTCAGTTTATCCATATCCTCAAAAACTTCAAGTCCGACTTTAGTTACTTCTGCCATTTCTATTATTTTTTCTGAGTGTATTGGTTTGAAGTAATGTTGAGATGATTGATGATATCGCTGTAATGACTTGGTAGATATATCAAGAAAATCAGCCCAATCATATTCTGTAAAAGGTGTAAAACCCTTTATTAATTGAAACAACGAATAAGGTATGCCGGCTCTTATTGCCGCAATCATTAAAATCTTATCTGAAAGAAAATCTTCATACGTTATTTTCTTCGTTGTCTTGAACTGTATATCCCAATCTCTCGACTTATGAAAGAAGGTGTTTATCTCCTTATTAAGTTTCTCTTTTAATTTTGTTTCTGACATAACAAGACATTTGTCAGCAAATATAAGACATTTTTCTGTAACTGTCAATTAATTCTATTTGCGGTAATGAGAAATTAACAAACAGGTTTGTGAAACAATAAATTTTAAATAATATTCAATAACATTACTTTGGCAAAGCCTGCAACTTGTTCTTGCTGAAAAAAGCATAAAGTGAAAAGCCTATCAGTACAATTAGCGTAACTCCCGAAAGCCACAAAGCATTATGTATCGGTTTGTTTTCATAACGGTATTCTATCTTATGAGTACCTTGTGCTAAAGGAATCGTCATAAATAAATAATCGGTAACGACAGGTTTAACTTCTTTGTCATTATCATAAATTTTCCATCCATGATAGTGCTGCTGCATCAGTGTTAATGCAGAAGATGTTTCTGTTTTTGCTTCAACAATAATTTTTCCCGGAATAAATGTCTTTACAGAAATGCTATTGCCTGATGCTGGTTGAATATTCAACAAGTCTTTTTCGTTTGCAGGCACATAACAAACATTATGCAGCGATGCAGGTGCCACAATGATTGGCTCTTCAGAATAAGCAATAACAGTGTCGGCAAAATAAATCCAGTTGTTGCTTATCTGTCTTTGCCTGAGCGATTCATCATCAACAAAGCGTACATAATTTTTCAGCTGGAAAGAATTATAGCCATCCCATGCCGGTTGTTTTTTAAACAGGTTAAGATTTCTCCAAAAAGGACTTACCCACCCACCGGAGTCGTTGTTGAGTACAACAGGCCGCACTTCAGGAACAGGAAAATCTGCAACAGCTTTTTCTTTTACTTCTTTTGCTACTTCAGAAGTTTTAAGATTGTAAGTCACCGTTACAGGAATGTTTAATTGTGCTGCAACAATTACATTAACTGCAGACAATGTTATCATTGCCATCAGAAGCTTTGTTCTATCTTTAATTAATAAAGCCAGCAACATCATCACAATAAAAAGCAACTGAATAAAACCCTGAAAAGCTATTGCCTGAGTAAACGAAATGTTGTTTACAGCATCATGCCAGGGTTTAAAATTCCATTCATTAGTATTCTTTAACCAGAAAAAAATTGTAGCTACTGCGGCAATGCCACCTAAGGTGGCAAAGGGTAACTTAAGGCGGCTGAATGCATCGGGAGCAGATAGTGCAATGCCCGAAAGCAACAATATTCCGGTAATAAAAAACAATCTATATACAGAGGGGAATCGGAATAAATCAAGCATGGGAAAAGTTTTGTAAAACCAGCCAAAAACCGGGGTGTAGCTTCCAAATGATGCAAAGAGCATGACGATTGTCGCTGCAAGAATAAGCCATGCAGAGCGCGATTTGGGTCTGATGATAAAGAGTATAAACCCTGCCAACGGCAACATACCAACAAACACAGAGGACATACTGATATCTGTACCAAAAAATTCACTGTCGCGAGCAGAAGCCAATGGAAACATTAGCGATATGAGCGACTGTGGTGAAAAGGGACCAAACGAGGCTACTTTGAATGAAAGACCTGCTGCCCGTGCAAGATAATCCGAACTTTGAAAAACACTGTACAAAATACCTGATGAACACAGTAATAACAACACAACAGCAAGTATGCTGTGTAATAAAAAACGTTTCATCCAATGTTTGCTCTGACGGTTGCGGATAAAAAGAAATACTGTTACTGTAAGCAGAATATAAAATAAAATAATGGCAAATGCAGGATATCCACCAGATACCAACAAGTAACCAAACAATGCAAAGTGCAAAGCAAAACGCCAATGATTATGTTCTGCCATGTTTTTAAAAGCAAGTATGACAAAAGGCAGCCAACAGGCAGCAATGGTAAAGGTTAGATGCTGTGCATTGCCCACAAACAAACCGCAAAACATATAAGCAATTGCATTAATGAGTGCAATAAAAGGGTTGACATGAAAACGCTGTAATAAAAACAACATACCAATTCCCCCACCTATGACATGCAACATAAATTCCAATTGCACACTGTAAAGTGTATATGGACCAAACAACGACATGAGCCAGACAACAGGATACCACACACCACTTTGCGGGTCGGCATGCATGGGGTAGCCAAATTGCTCGTATGGATTCCAGAAAGGCAAAATACCATTTCGCAGACACTGCACCACAAACATGCGCCACGGATAATACTGGTCTGTGACATCCCATTTCAATGTGTTTTGAAAAAGTGCAACCTGATAGTAACCAATAACGGCTATCAGCACCAATAACACAAAAGGATATTTCTTTAAAAAATTTATCACGGGCGTAAAAATAGAAGGAATTAGTGATGTTGAAAATATAAATTGATAATAGATGCTTTTTTCCGATTTAAAAATTTACGTTTGCCATCAAACACCGTAAATGTCTATCAAACTTCTTACAAATTACCTGCAACATCACACATTAATAGGAGTTAAAAGCGGTATTCACAGAAAATCATTTACAGAAATTTGGATGGTAACTGTTCAAGGACGTTTCTTTTCTCGAAGCTGGAACAAAAGTAATGACGGATGGTATGGCGAAATTTTAAAAACCGGTTCAGGTCAGTTGAAACTCAACGACACCATCCTGAACGTTACTGTCAAAAAAATTAAAAAAGATGATGCCATTCAGCCTAAAATTGATTTGGCTTATCTTTCAAAATACACACAGCCCGAAAATGTTTCTTATGCGCATGGCATTTCACAACCCGATTATCATGATTTTACAGTAGAGTTTTTTATAGAATGAAAAAAATCCGGCTTACAGTTTAGCCAGAATATTTTCTAATGCAAGTTCTTTATCTAAAATAGCTTTCAAATCATTAATTCCAATACGCTGTTGCTCCATACTGTCGCGGTGACGGAGTGTAACCGTATTATCAGTTAATGTCTGATGGTCAACTGTAATACAGAAAGGTGTTCCAATGGCATCGTGTCTGCGGTAACGTTTACCAATTGCATCTTTTTCATCGTAATGACACTGATATGAAAGTCTTAGTGAATCAAATATTTTCTGAGCCACTTCAGGCAGTCCGTCTTTTTTCAATAGAGGTAAAACAGCGCATTTAATGGGTGCTAAAAATGGAGGAATGTTTAACACTGTACGTTGCGAACCATCGGCAAGTGTCTCTTCATTGTAGGCTGTGCTGAGTACTGCAAGAAAAAGTCTGTCGAGGCCTATACTTGTTTCCACCACATAAGGAACATACGATGTGTTTTGCTCTGTATCGAAGTAGCGTAATTTTTTACCTGAATATTTTTCGTGATTAGATAAGTCAAAATCTGTGCGCGAGTGAATACCTTCAAGTTCTTTGAATCCAAAAGGAAAACGAAACTCAATATCACAGGCGGCATTGGCATAGTGTGCCAGCTTCAGGTGGTCGTGAAAGCGGTAGCATTCTGCACCAAGACCAAGAGAAAGATGCCAGTTAAAACGTTTCTCTTTCCAGTGGTTATACCATTCCATTTCGGTGCCGGGCTTTACGAAGTACTGCATTTCCATCTGCTCAAATTCACGCATACGGAAAATAAACTGTCGTGCCACAATTTCATTTCTGAAAGCTTTTCCTGTTTGTGCTATACCAAAAGGAATTTTCATCCTACCCGTTTTCTGGACGTTCAAAAAGTTTACAAAAATTCCCTGTGCTGTTTCGGGGCGCAGATAAATGGTTGCAGCATCATCTGTAACACTTCCAAGCTGTGTAGAAAACATCAGATTAAACTGCCGCACCTCTGTCCAGTTGCGCGAGCCGCTTACAGGACAAACAATTTCTGAGTCTATAATTATCTGTCTAACCTCTGTAAGATTACCTGCTTCTAAGGCTTCTTTAAAACGTGCATTTATCTTGTCGGCCTGCTGACGGTATTCAAGCACCCTTGCATTGGTAGAAAGAAACATGGCCTCATCAAAATTTTCGAATCGCTTGGCTGCCTTTTCAACTTCTTTGCGAATTTTATCTTCAATTTTTGCAACATGATCTTCTATCAGCACATCGGCACGATAGCGTTTTTTAGAATCTTTATTGTCAATCAAAGGATCATTAAATGCATCTACGTGTCCGGATGCTTTCCATGTTGTAGGATGCATAAAAATGGCTGCATCTATTCCAACAATATCGGGATTAGTCTGCACCATAGCTTTCCACCAGTAGTCGCGCAGATTTTTTTTCAGCTCCACACCATATTGGCCATAATCATAAACGGCACTCAGCCCGTCATAGATTTCGCTCGAAGGAAAAATGAATCCATACTCCTTGGCATGTGATATAATATTTTTAAATAAATCGTCTGTTGTAGCCATAGGCAGCAAAGGTACGTGGAATAGATTATTGTAAAACTTTATCGGATAATTTTAAAGAGTAATGCGGAATACGGAAACGAAAAATCTTAAAGGTCTATAGCTTCAAGATATTTTTCTGCTAATGGCTTGTTCAGATATCGGATAACATAAGGATTGGCAGAGGCGCGGTTAATATCATCCGGACTGATGGATGATGACAACACAATGATGCGGCATGACTGACGGATATTTTCTGCAAGAGCATTAAACTCATCAAGAAAAGCAAAACCGTCTTTTACGGGCATGTTCAGGTCAAGAAAAATTACCTGTGGCAATGGTACCTTACTGTCTTTGGATATGATGTTCAGATATTCAATGGCTTCATCGGCAGAGGTCTTTACGGTACATACCTCGCTGAACCCTGAAGAGGTGATAATACGCTCGTTGATGAAATTATCTATTTCATTATCATCAATCAACAGAACGTGTTGCAATCGAGAAGGAGAAGATGATTTCATTGAATCTTTTCCTGAAAATGTTAGTGGTGACAGGTGGAATCGAACCACCGACACAAGGATTTTCAGTCCTTTGCTCTACCAACTGAGCTATGTCACCGTTAATGAGTGCGCAAAAGTAAAAAAATAATGAATAGAAAAAACTTTTTGTTGGGTTTATTGCCCCTGTCTCAGACCATTTTTCAAAAACAGGACACTTATTTTCTTTAGCTTTGAACAAACTATAATTTTATTTCAGACAAGGTCAAAAGCGCTCAGGGCTTTAATGAAAACCATTCTTCTCAAAAATCATTTTTATTACACATTAAAATGCTAATTCAAAACAAAAAAATCCTTATTGCCACCCTTGCAGTTTTATTTTTTATTGGAATTTCTTTTCACGGATATTGCATCACCTCTGAGCCAGAACACAGCCATCAGCATCATAAAGCTGAAATAGGTGTTGGCCAATCGGCAGTTTATTTTACAAAGGACAAAACATTAAACTATGGTCTGCACCTCCACCTGATACGCAACATTAAACATTCCGGTTTTGGTGTAGGTATAGAGTACGAAAGAATTTTTGACCGCCATGGACATAACATGCTGGGAATTGTCGGCAGCTATAGTCCGGCACATCAGGTTGAACTAAGTATTACACCGGGCATTTTATTTGAAGACTCCGAACCCGGACATGCCGATGCATCCATACACATAGAAGCAGGCTATCATTTCGACATAAAAAATATTCACCTTGGGCCAATAGTTGAATGTGCACTCGACAGACACGATGTACACTTTAGCCTTGGTGTGCATGTAGGTATTGGGTTAGGGAAAATAAGGGAGTGATGGTTTGGAGGAAATTTTATCTGTTGTTCTTATTAATAGTTTTTATATTTACATAAAAAACTATTAATCCTCTTCGCACTCTTTGCGTGAAAGAAAACTACACTTGCTACAAATACGCCTTTGCGCTCTTTGCGTGAAAGAAAAAGTCTCTTGCTAAGACTCAAAGAAAAAAAATACGCAGAGGCCGCTAAGAAAATTCATTCTTTGCGAACTTTGCGTGAAATACTTTTTCAGAATAGCGGGTATGGCTCCATGAAAGTTGATATAAGTGATTTTAAACAGGGTATTTATTCTATTTATGTTAGAGACAATAATGAAAACAATTTTGTAAAAAAATTTGTTAAGCTTTAATTATATTTTTACAGTTAAAATAAATATTAAAATGAAAGAACGATTCAACTTATCAAAAGCCGACCCTAAAGCATTTGATGCTATGCTAAATCTTGAAAAATATCTTGCAGAAAGCGGATTAGATAAAATACTTTTTGAACTGATAAAAACCCGCGCCTCACAAATCAACGGTTGTGCCTATTGTATTAACATGCATGTTCGCGATGCCATGAAAATTGGTGAAACATCACAACGATTATTTTTATTGGACGCCTGGCGAGAGACTACTTTGTTTACAGAAAAAGAGCGTGCAGTTTTAGCTCTTACAGAAGCCATGACATTAATTGCAAACAATCTCGTTAGCGATACTGTTTTTGATGATGCCAAAAAACATTTAACCGATAAAGAAATGGCGGCAGTAATGATGACCATTGTTACAATTAACGGATGGAACAGAATTGCAATTACATCAAGAACTGCATTAGACTAATTTGCATTCTTTAAACCAACAAACACAAATAATAAATTGATTACTTTACTCTATTTTTAAGATGAGTCAGGAAGCTATCATTGACCAATTAAACAAACTTAATTTAATCAGCAAGCAATTGGATTTACCCGAATCCCAAAGAACTGAATTGTTACATCAAACTGCTGATTATGCCAACAACTTTATTTCAACACTACATACCATAAAAGGTTATCAGGAAAAAACCGTTGGTGATTTATCTATCAATAATAAGCCTGCTGCTTTACATGATATACTGAATCTATATCAGAAAGAAGTTGCAGAGAGTGGAATTAATGCAGCCTCGCCAAAACATTTAGGCTACATTCCCGGAGGAGGAGTTTACACCGCAGCCTTAGCTGATTTTATTGCTGCTGTCACCAATCCTTTTGCCGGTGCATATTTTGCTGCTCCCGGTGCAGCTACTATAGAAAACGAAGTTGTTAATTGGTTGAAAAACGTTTTTTCTTTTCCTGAAAGGGCAGTTGGGTGTTTATCATCAGGTGGCTCTGTTTCTACTTTAATTGCGTTTACTGCTGCAAGAGATAAATTTAAAATCAAAAACGAAGTTGTTCCAAAAAGTGTAGTTTACCTGAGTGAGCAGGTTCATCATTCCACACAAAAAGCTTTACGGATAATTGGACTTGAAGATGTTATTGTACGTTACATCCCTTTGGATGATTGTCATAAAATTAAACCTGACGCATTAATTGCATTAATAGAAAAAGATAAAGCAGAAGGACTCCATCCCTTTTTAATTGTTGCCACTGCAGGAACAACAGATACCGGTACTGTTGACCCATTAAATGATATTGCCGATATAGCTGCTCAGCAAAAACTTTGGTTTCATGTAGATGCTGCCTATGGAGGATTTTTTATTCTCACATCAAAGAAAAATTTATTTAAAGGAATAGAACGTGCCGACTCCATTATTGTTGACCCGCATAAAGGTTTGTTTCTACCCTATGGTGTTGGTGCAGTTTTAGTGAAAGATGGCAATGCAGTTTTACACTCACATTATTACACCGCCAACTACATGCAGGACGGACAAAATGAAGAGTTGCTTAAAAGTCCGGCAAACCTATCACCGGAGCTCACCAAACATTTTCGCGGTCTTAGAGTGTGGCTGCCATTAAAATATCATGGCATAGAACCTTTTATTGCTTGTCTTGAAGAGAAACTTTTATTGGTACAATATTTCAGAATGAAATTGGCGGAGCAGGGTTTTTGTCTCGGCCCTGAACCTGATTTATCGGTAAGTTACTTTTGGTATCCTTTTGCTACTGATGCTGATGAAAAGAATAAACTGCTGATGGAAGAAATGCATAAAGATGGAGCTGTATTCTTAAGTTCGTCAATCATTAGTAATCGGTTTGTAATACGAATGGCCATTTTAGCGTTCAGAACAAAAAAAGAAACTGTTGACGAAGCTGTTGAAATGATTGACCGGTGTTTGAAAAAAGTTATGTTGAATAGTTAAATCTACTTTATTTTAAAATTTAAAATAATCCTAAATGACATTTCACAAATCAGTTTTCTTACTAATATTTCTATTTGCCACAAATTTTTGTAGCGGGCAAATTGATATATATGCGAATAAGTATCCCTTGTTTGGAACAACACGTTGTGGAATCTGTTTTGGTAACTGGTGTAATTATAATGGTTATCGTTTTAATAATACCGATACCGCAAGTAGCCCTTTTAATGGAATAAATATTTTTATGTATTCCGATGGCAATTCGGGAAACGGAGTACAAATCGGAGTAATACGTGCTGAATATTATCAATTTAACGGTGTTTCATTCGCTTCAATTTCACAGTATGGAAGTAAGTTAAATGGTGTTGGTATTTCTGCATTTGGAGTAGTACCTGATACTTTGAATGGTTTAGGTGTTGGGCTATTTCTTTCTTCTGACAGAAAACATGAGGAAAGGATATTGAATGGAGTCGGGCTGTCTATTTTTGGAGCAGATGCAGGTAAAATGAATGGATTTTATATAGGGGGATATTGTAGTTCTGACAGACAAAAAGGATTATCAATAGCTTTGTTCAATCACACAAAAGAATTACATGGTTTACAATTGGGTGTTATTAATTATGCTGGTAATAATCGAAAACTATTTAGATGGATGCCATTTTTCAATGTACATCTTTAATTAAAACCACCAAAGAAAATTATACGGATACCTCTTGCGCTCTTTGCGTGAAATGAAAAACAATACTTACTACTAATACCACTTTGCGAGCTTTGCGTAAAAAGAAAAAGGTTTCTCGCTAAGACGCAAAGAAAAAAATCACGCAGAGACCGCTAAGAAATACATCTCCTTTGCGCTCTTTGCGTGAAAAGAAAACTGCACTTGCTACAAATACCACTTTGCGAGCTTTGCGTGAAATAAAAAAAGTTCCTCGCCAAGACGCAAAGAAAAAAACGCGCAGAGACCGCCAAGAAATATATTTTCCTTGCGAGCTTTGCGTGAAAAACAAACACACTATATTTTGAATAAACATTTTTATTTAACAAAACTATTTTTTGTATCTTTCGATTTGAAACAATTATAAACCGAAATGAATACTTCAATTGAAAATGAACTCTCATATCAAATAATTGGAATTGCAGTAGAAATGCATAGAGTCTTAGGCCCAGGCTTATTAGAATCTGCTTATGAATCTGCTTTAACTTATGACTTAATTCAGGCTGGTTTTGATGTAAAAGTCCAGGTTCCAATGCCATTGATTTATAAAAATGTAAAACAAGAGGTTGGATACAGATTAGATTTAATAATCAATGATAAAGTTATTGTTGAGATAAAATCTGTAGAAACGCTCGCCCCAGTTCATTTTGCACAAACGCTTACATATTTAAAATTGTCTGGGAAAAAATTAGCTCTCTTAATCAATTTTAACACTAAGTATCTAAAAGAAGGCATTCATAGAATCGTTAATAATTTGTAAATATTAGGATATTATATTTAAGCAAATTATTTAATAGTTTACATTCTATCATTTCTGCTTTAACATTCACAGACTATTTAAAATTATTATCCCTTTGCGAGCTTTTCGTGAAAGAAAAAAGGTTTCTCGCCAAGACGCAAAGAAAAAAATCACGCAGAGACCGCTAAGAAATATATCTCCCTTGCGAGCTTTGCGTGAAAAAAAGATTGCTCGCTAAGACACAAAGAAAAAAACACGCAGAGGCCGCTAAGAAAATTCACTCTCTGCGCTCTTTGCGTGAAAAGAAAACTACACTTGCTACAAATACCCCTTTGCGAGCTTTGCGTGAAATAAAAGTCTCTCGCCAAGACGCAAAGAAAAAAATCACGCAGAGACCGCTAAGAGAAAAAACCTTTGTGCTCTTTGCGTGAAATGAAAAAAGCCACACATGGCGCAAGTCTTATGACTTGTGCCCACATATCATTCTACTAATAAACACATTCTGGTAGCTATCAGAATATGGCTTTTGCCCAACCATCGTTAAAAAAAGCCCTAACATCTTCGTCATCTATACATTAAGTTTTGCAGTTGGGAATTATATAGGTAATAATCGAAAACTATTTAGGTGGATGCCATTTTTCAATGTACATCTTTAATTAAACTAACAAAAGAAAGCTAAATGATAACCCATCGCGCTCTTTGCGTGAAAAGAAAATTACACTTGCTACAAATATCACTTTGAGAGCTTTGCGTGAAATGAAAAAGCCTCTCGCCAAGACGCAAAGAAAAAACACATAAAGTCCAACTTTAATACAATTTTAGATTTTTTGTAACCTTTTGTTTTTTCGTTTACTCTAATAGAGTATAAACATTAAAAAAATAATAAAAATGAAAAACACATCATTACATCACATCAATTCTCTTGAACCTGCTGAAACTTCAAGTATAACCAAAAGAAAGTTGAATTTGAAATCGCTCTCTGTATTTCTACTCTTATTTTCTCTTGCCACTTTAATTACATCTTGCAAGAAAGATGACGACTCTAATCCATTAGAAAGTACACAATATTACAACTTGCAAGATGGCTTGCGCAAACTCTGGAACGACCACATGAAATACACTTATGCAACTGTTGATGCCTACTACAACAATCCTTCCGGATTATCTTCTTCTTTAAATCGTTTATTACAAAATCAAAAAGATATTGGCGCTGCAATAGTTCCTTACTATGGTCAGGCTGCCGGTGACACACTTTCTTCTTTGCTCACAACACATATAAACTTAGCTGTGCCTGTACTCGAAGCCGCAAAAAATAACGATCAGCCCGCCCTTAACCTTGCATTAGCAAACTGGAAAACCAATGCTAACGATATTGCAAACTTTCTTTCAACTGCTAATCCTAAAAACTGGCCACCGCACGATATGCAACACATGATGGAAATGCACATTGACCAAACTACAACATACGCTGTTGATTTATTGAATAAAGATTACAACAATGCAATCACTCACTATGATGAGGCCAACCAACACATGCTCGACATGGCTGACGACCTTGCCAAAGGAATAGCACTTCAATTTCCGGAGAAATTTTAAATTAACTTCAAATTCAAAAAAATTATGGAAAATAAAATCATATCCCAAACATTCAACTTACTTAAATACACTTTTGTAGTTGTTCCTATCGTTGCCGGTGCAGATAAATTTACAAACCTTCTTACCAATTGGCCACAATATATTAATCCAACAATAGTCGGTATGCTTCCGCTAACTCCTGCAGCATTTATGATGCTTGTTGGTGTAATTGAAATCGTAGCAGGAATTGTTGTCTTAAAAAAACCTATAATTGGTGGTCAGATAGTAGCTGCATGGCTTACATTAATTGCTTTAACACTCCTTATGGGTTTCAACTATGTAGATGTTGCCGTTCGTGATTTGGTAATGGCAATATCTGCCTTTTCAATGGCACAACTAGCTAAATTTGTAAAATAATAATATGGAACTTTATAAAGAATTATCCGAAACACAAATTGCGGAACGTATATTAAACGGAGAAAAATCGCTTTACGAAATTATAGTAAGGCGATTTAATCCTACTCTTTATAAAATTGGTCGTTCTTATAATTACAATCACGAAGACACAGAAGATCTTATGCAGGATACTTTTGTAGATGCATATAGAAATCTTTCACAATTTGAAGGGCGATCGAATTTTAAAACCTGGATTATCCGAATAATGTTGAATAACTGTTTCCGTAAAAAAGAAAAATCAGGTTTTAAAAATGAAATCAAACAAGATGTACACGAAAATTCACAACCAATGTTTACAGGAACAAATAACGATACTCAAAAATTAATACAAAATCGTGAGTTGGGAGATATTATAGAAGAAGCACTAAGCAAAATTCCTGATGAATACAGAATGGTTTTCTCCCTTCGCGAAATCAATGGCATGAACGTATCAGAAACTGCCGGACTCTTAAACATCAGCGAGGCCAATGTGAAAACACGACTCAACCGTTCTAAAGCTATGCTTCGTGCAGAAATAGAAAAATCGTATGCTGCAGAAGAGTTGTTTGAGTTTAATGCTGTTTACTGTAATGCTATGACAGACCGTGTCATGAAAATTATTGATAAACTTTAGGTTTTAAAAACATCATTACATGAAAACAAAATTATTCTCACCAAGACACAAAGAAATAAAACACGCAGAGGCCGCTAAGAAATATATCTCCTTTGCGTGAAAAGAAAACGAGACTTACTACAAATACCCCTTTGCGAGCTTTGCGTGAAAAAAAAGGTCTCTCGCCAAGACGCAAAGAAATAAACACGCAGAGGCCGCTAAGTGAATTTCATCCTTGCGCTCTTTGCGTGAAATCAAAAAAGTCTCTCGTCAAGATGTGAAGCACCCCCTTTGTATCACTTTTTGCTCCTTAACTTGATTTTAACCAATTTAGCAGCATAATTTTCATTATTTCACGCCTTCAAATTTTCCTGAACATGAATTTTACAAAAGCTCTCTTTGCTGCAATCATCTCTATTGCACTTTTATCATCATGTAAAACAACTCAAAAAACTCCTGTTGAAACACATGACCTTCCTGCCATAGAAGTAAAACCTCCCTACGAAGACTATCGCGCCAGCAACACCATCTTAAACGACTTGCAACATACGAAACTAAAAGTACGTTTCGACTGGAATAAAAAGTACCTGTACGGCATTGCCGAAGTAACCGCTAAACCCTATTTTACCAGTGTAAACACGCTGATACTAAATGCACGTGGCATGGACTTCAACGAAGTCAGCCTGATTACCGACACCGGAAGAAAAAAGCTAACCTACTCCTACCAAAACGATTCATTAACCATCAACCTCGACCGCTTTTACAACAGAACTGAAACCTACACAGTTTATATTGACTATATATCAAAGCCTGATGAACTAAAAAACATTGGTGGCAGTGTAGCAATTAATAGTGATAAAGGTCTTTACTTTGTAAATGCCGATGGAAAAAATCCCAATAAACCACGACAGGTTTGGACACAAGGCGAAACACAAAGCAACTCCGTTTGGTTCCCTACTATTGATTCTCCAAATCAAAACATGACTCAGGAAATCAGCATAACTGTTGACAGCTCATTTGTAACACTTAGCAACGGCTTGATGACTTCTTCAGTTAAAAATGCTGACGGTACACGTACAGATACATGGAAACAGTCATTGCCTGCTGCACCCTATCTGACGATGATGGCTGTTAGCAATTTTAAAGTGGTTAAAGACCGTTGGCGCAACATTGAAGTCAACTACTATGTTGACCCGGAATATGAAATGTATGCAAAAGATATTTTTGGAAACGTGCCCGAAATACTCGATTTCTACTCTCGTAAATTAGGCGTTGACTATCCATGGGAAAAATCATCACATGTTGTTGTTCATGATTATGTGAGTGGTGCCATGGAAAATACTTCTGCAATTCTTTATGGTGAGTTTTTACAGAGAACAAAACGCGAACTGCTTGATGGCACAAGTGAAAGTACGATTGCACATGAAATTTTTCATCATTGGTTTGGCGATTATGTAACGTGTGAGTCGTGGAGCAACATACCATTAAACGAATCGTTTGCAACTTATGGCGAATACCTGTGGGATGAATACAAATACGGTCGTGAAGAAGCTGACAAAGGCGGCATGGATGATTTGAATCAATATCTTGCTGAAGCCAAATACAAACAGGTTGATCTTATTCGCTTTCATTACAATGCTCGTGAAGATATGTTCGACAGACACAGCTATTCAAAAGGGGGTCGGGTGTTACACATGCTTCGTAAATATGTTGGCGATGATGCCTTTTTTGCATCATTAAAAAAATATTTAAACGACAATAAATTCAGCCCTGTTGAAGCACATAATCTGCGTTTGGCTTTTGAAGCTGTTACCGGACAAGACCTCAACTGGTTTTTCAATCAGTGGTTTTTTGCTAAAGGTCATCCCATAATTGATATCAGTTATCAGTGGAACGATACTCTGAAAAAACAAACCGTCATCATCGAACAAAAACAAAATCTTCAGGAAACACCACTCTATAAACTTCCTCTTGCAATAGATATTTATGAAAACGGAAAAGTTAGACGCGAACAGGTTACACTTACACAACAAAAAGAATATTTATTTTTTGATTGCAACAGCAAGCCACAATTGATAAATGTAGATGCAGAAAAACAATTGTTATGCGCTAAAAAGGACAACCACACCAGCGATGAATGGAGGTATCAGTATCAGCATGCGCCATTGTTTCTCGACCGTTACGAAGCTATTGATGCATTAGCCAAAGGTTATGAAGGCAATAGTGCAGAAGCAAAAATTATTATCAGCGCATTAGACGACAAAAATCCTTCTATCAGAGCACTTGCTTTAAGAAATATTGGTGCAGCAGCAAAAGCTGACAGTACAGTAAAAAACAAATTACAACAAATGGTAACTAAAGATGCTAAAGCACATGTAAGAGAATCTGCCTTGTCAACCTTATATAAATATTTTGATGATTCTTCTTTAGATAATATTGCTATAAACGACTCTTCATACAATGTAATGACTACTGCATTGGAACATTACATCACAAAAAATCCAAAGCAATTGTCCTCACTAAAAAAATATGAGTCCGATAATAACAACAACCTTCTTTATACACTCTCAGGACTTTATGCACAATATGGCAGTGATGAAAATTACGATTACATGATAAATGCATTAAATGTAGCATCCGGATTTGGAAAGATGGGAATTATTCAAAACCTCGGAACTTTCCTCGAGCACAGTTCACCTGCTGTGACAGAAAAAGGTGTTGACGCTTTGACTGATGCTGCAAAAAACAGCAGCTCAAAGTTTATGAATATGCAAACTTCCAATACACTTAGTAAGCTCAAAAAATTTGTCACTAACAAAATAAAAGAACTGGAAACAAAGCCTGAGTATTTTGATCAGTTGAGCCGCTACAAAAAAATTGAAGAAAAACTCACTTCAAGTATAACTTCACTAAAGAAATAAACCACACAACTTTTTCTCGATTATCTTTGCAGCAGAATTTATTTTATGCAGCGAAGAATAAGAACACGATTTGCCCCCAGCCCCACCGGGCCACTACACATGGGCGGTGTGCGCACAGCATTATACGCCTGGCTGTTTGCAAAAAAAAATGGAGGCGATTTTTTATTACGTATAGAAGATACCGATCAGAACCGCTTTGTTCCTGGTGCCGAACAATATATCATTGATGCACTGCACTGGTGCGGCATCACCATTGACGAAGGCGTTTCTGTTGGCGGCACACATGCACCATACAGACAGAGTGAACGGAAAGAAGTTTACAGAAGCTATGCCATGCAACTTGTCGCATCCGGAAATGCCTATTATGCATTCGATACTGCAGAACAATTAGAACAACAGCGCAAAAATGCAGAAGAAAAAAAAGAAACTTTTTCTTATGGCAGTGCTACAAGAATGAGTCTTAATAATTCATTGGCATTAACTGTTGAAGAAGTTAAAGAACTAATTTCAAAGAATGTTCCTTATGTTATCCGACTGAAAGTTCAGGAAAATGAAACAATAACTTTTACAGATCTCATTCGTGGTGAAGTCAGTTTTGACTCTAATTTAGTTGATGATAAAGTGTTGCTTAAAAGTGATGGCATGCCTACCTATCATTTAGCACATATTGTTGATGACTACCTGATGGAAATAACACATGCTATCAGAGGCGAAGAGTGGTTGCCTTCTGCACCTGCACATATTTTAATTTATCGTTATCTCGGATTAACTGCGCAAATGCCTCACTATGCACACCTTCCTTTATTGCTGAAACCTGATGGAAAAGGAAAACTCAGCAAGCGCGATGGCGACAGGTTAGGATTTCCTGTCTTTCCTCTTGAATGGAAAGACCCTACAACAGGTGAGGTGTCTAGCGGCTACCGCGAAAATGGTTACTACCCCGAAGCATTTGTTAACATGCTTGCTATGTTGGGATGGAATCCCGGAACAGAGCAGGAAATTTTTAATATGAACGAACTCATTGCTGCATTTTCTATAGATCATGTTCACAAAGCAGGAGCACGCTTCGACCCTGAAAAAACAAAATGGTACAATACTCAATGGATGCTGCGACAATCCGATGAAGACATTGCAAAACGTATTAAACCTATGGTTGCATCACTCACAGGAATCACTACGGATGATGTGCGCCTCTCTGATAGTTTTCTAACAGCATGTGTGGCATTGCTAAAACCTCGTGTTCAGTTTGAGAAAGAAATGCCTGAAAAAGGATTGTATCTTTTTATAGAGCCAACGGAATATGATCAGACAGTTATCTCTAAAAAATGGAAACCTGAATTTAAAGATTTTTTCAAAATGCTTTCTGATGAATTTACTGCATCAAATGAATGGAACAGTCAGATTGCAGAGCAGACTTTTAAAGCCGCTGCCGAAAAAAATAATCTTAAACCCGGTGAAGTACTTCAACTCTTTCGTGTTTTTGTTAGTGGACAGGCACAAGGCGTTGACCTTTTTCCAATGATACAGCTGCTTGGAAAAAACCAGGTGCTTAAAAGATTAGAATCTGCTTTGAAGTTAGTCTAATAATAGCGGAAATTGTAATATATTATCTTGACCCTGAAAGGGCACTACTTCACGCTACTCTTGTAAATTACATCCTTTCAGGACTAATATAAGTTTTAAATATCTTTTAATTGGTGAGAATAATTGTACTGTATGGAGCAAGCGTAATTTTGTTTCCTTTAACTGTAGTTTGTTTTGATGTCTGATAAATCGGATTTATAAGCGTGTTATCTTTTTCCTCTTTTGTTAGTGTAACGGCTGTGGCACTTACGTTGTTAATTATCAAAACACGCATCTGATTATAGATACGATAATAAGCCAATACACTTTTACTACTCAAAGATGAGTTTTCAAATTGACCGTATTGCAATGCTCTGTTTTCTTTGCGCATAGAAATAAGTCTTGAATAATGATTCCATAGCGACTGATCTTCTTTTATCTGAACCATTGCCGACTCAACGGTTTTATCCGTACTGTATTTAGGCTTCATCCATTTGGGGCGCATTTCATCTTCTTTTTCAGGTGCAAATAACATGGGCTCACGAATAAATTCATCAGGCTTTTCACCTTTCATCCCTATTTCTTCTCCATAATAAATGTATGGAATACCTGGAAGCGTAAATAAAATATTGGCAGCAAGCTTTGCTTTGTCAACATTATTTCCAACCTCACTCATCACCCTGTTCTGATCATGATTAGTAAGAAAAATAGCATCCTTATAATCCTTATTCACTGCTTTATAGTGTGTGATAATTTTTTCCATTCTCATAGGGAAGTTACTTGCATTCTCATTCTTCAGTGATTGAACAACTTCACGCGATAAATCAAAATCAAAGCAGGCATCGAGTGGTTTAAGATAGGGTGCTACCATATCTGAAGAATTATCCACCTCACCTACTAAAAATGTATGCTTGTTGATACTTTTTACATAGGCCGAAATCATATTCCAAAAGCCAATATTTTTATTGTGATCTTTAAAAATATGCTGTGCAGCATCTAATCTGAACCCATCTACTCCCAAATCAATCCAAAATTTTAAAATGCGTTGAGCTTCCTCCACTACCTGCGCATTGTCATAGTTCCAGTCAGGCATTTCAGGACTGAAAAAACCATAATAGTATGTTTTTCCTATTGTATTTCCTTTTTCATCTTTTGGCAGATGCCATTTGTCTTTTTCTGTTGCAGGCGGATTGTTGCTCCACACAAAATAGTTTCGCATTGTACTTGCCGGATTTTTTGCTGCCTCTATAAACCAGGGGTGTTTGTTGCTGCAATGATTTAATGGTATATCTAAAATTACTTTAAATCCCTCGGCATGAGCATCTTTTATAAAATATTGAAACGACTCTATGTTTCCATATTCCGGTGATAATTTATAGTAATCTGTTACATCGTACTTATGATACGATGGTGAAGCAAAAATCGGACTTATTAATACTGCTTCTGCACCTAACTTTCTGAGGTACTCCCATCTGGCAGTAATGCCCTTAAGGTCGCCAATGCCGTCACCGTTGCCATCACAAAACGAGCGGACAAAAATATGATAGGTAACACTGTTAGGCCAGTCTTGATCAGGCTGAGGCACATTTAGTGTTATAGGTTGTTGAGCCATCAGGAGACTAAAGTTTATAAAAGTGAGTATTAAAACAAGACGAATTTTCATTTCTATATTTCATAAATAAAAGGCGATATTAAATAAAAAGAATCATTTGCCAATGAATTACTTTTGTATCCAAAATTTTGCTTTATGCACCAACTTATTTTATCCGGAATTGAATGTTATGCTCACCATGGCTGTTTATCACAAGAAACCGTTATTGGTGGCCGCTATCGTGTGGATATAACTTTTTATGCCGACCTGAGTATTGCCGCAAACTCCGATAATCTGACACAGACTATTGATTATGTCGAAGTCAATGACATGGTTAAAATACAAATGGCAATTCCTTCAAAACTAATAGAACATGTTGGCAGCCGCATTGCACAAAAAATGAAAGAACGTTTTACAATCTGTAATAAAATAAAAGTGGCTATAACCAAATACAATCCTCCAGTACAGGGTTTTATACGTGAAGCAACATTTGTAATTGAAATTTAATGTAACCGGTTTTGTTTATTTAACGTTTAAAACCATTTATTTCAGCATTTTCATTCCTATTGCCGCAAGCAAAATATTTTTACATTTGCCGCCAGTAAATAGGGTCGCGTGGCCGAGTGGCTAGGCAGAGGTCTGCAAAACCTTGTACAGCAGTTCGAATCTGCTCGCGACCTCACTCAAAATCCCGCCTCTCTTAGCGGGATTTTTTGTTTTATTCAGGTAACCATTTACCCCGTATCCTCGTATAATTTTTAATATTTTTTATAACCGGAGCAATGAAATCCAATAAATGGTCTTTTAAAATTGATAAAAAGCTTTACGTCATTTTTATCATGCTTATTGTTATCACCCTAGCCAATGCCTTTATAAGCACCTATATTATTGACAAAAGCAAAAACATCACCATTGAAATTGCAGAAGTAACTACACCCTCACAATCGGCAATTTCCGACTTAACACAATTGGTAAACAATTCATGGCTCCAGGCAACCAATGTAGCTTTTCGCAAAAACAAAACTGCCTCCATAAGCGAACTTCAGTTTATTAATGAAACACAATATCCTGCATTAAAAAAAGAACTTAAACGTCTTTCTGAATCTTGGCAACAAAAAGAACAGCTTGCCCTAATCGGTCTATTCGAAAAATACGACCGTTTAATTTATTTTGAATTGCAGTTGATTGAGAAAGCTCGTGTTAGTACAGAGAATAATGTAGAAATTTTAGAAACGCAAATTACCCCACAGGTACAGGAAATTACTGCACTACTAAGCGACTTCAACATAAAAAAGCGTGCTGAGACTACAGCCAAACAAAAAGAAATGATTCAGTCATTCATTGTTTTGATGGCAGTTGTTTTAGGTTTAGCCATGGTGATAATTAATTTCATTATCGTAATTACTTTGTTTCTGAACAAACAGGTTGTTAACCCATTAATGAAAATAAGACGCTATCTGTTGCAGTTAGGAAAAGGCGAGTTGCCCGAACTGAGTATTAAAACACCAAAGAATGCTGTAGGCGAAATGATAGATGCACTTAAAACGCATGTAAGCGGATTAAATCGTACAGCAGAGTTTGCCAACAACATTGGTCGGGGAAATTTTGACTATCACTTTGAACCATTAAGCGAAAATGATGTTCAGGGTAAAGCACTTCTTGACATGCGTTCCAAGCTAAAAGCAGCCAGCGATGAAGATGCTTCGCAAAAATGGATTTCAGAAGGTCTTGAGCGAATCAGTGTTTTGAATAAAGATTATACACTCGACATGCAGGTGCTTTGCAATAACCTGATAAAAGAAGTTGTTGAATATTCCGGTGCCTGCCATGGAACAGTATTTTTATTAGACACAAAAGATGAATCGCTGCATGAAGTTGACCTTAAAGGAATTTATTGCAGAAGTCAACAACTTACCGACTTACATATAGAGTGGATTAAACATCAGTTGGTAAAAAAATGTATTGACAATAACGAAAGAATAGAAACAAGTTTACTCTTCGACATTAAAAAGGACGGAGAAAATAAGTCCATGCCTTGTACTGTTTTTGTCATGCCACTATTTGCATCCGGTCGTGTTATTGGTGCTATAGAAATTGCTTCTTTAAATAAACTCACTGCTTCCGGATTAAATTATCTGCAACGTCTTATTGAACCCGTATCTGCAAGTATTTATGCTGTATATTCAAATGCACTTACTCGCGAACTGCTTGAAGAAAGTATCATGCAGTCAGAAGAGTTGGTAGCACAAAAACAAGAGTTGGCGCAGGTAAATCATAACCTGACTATTAAATCTGAAGAGTTAGAGGTATCACAAAAAGAATTGGAAAAGCAACAGGAAGAATTGAAAGCTGCCAATGCCAATCTTGAAATTAAAGCACATCTGCTTGAAGAAAGAAGCCTTGCCGTTGAAGAAGCGCGTCAATCACTTGCCTTTAAAGCAACACAGCTTGAACAAACCAATAAGTTTAAATCGGCATTTCTTGCAAACATGTCGCATGAGCTTCGCACACCATTAAACAGCATTTTGATTCTTGCCAAACTGCTTGCAGGAAATAAAAATAAAAACCTCACCGACAAACAAATTGAACATGCAAGTGTCATACATAAGTCGGGGTCTGATCTATTAATGCTTATTAATGATATTCTTGACATTTCAAAAATTGAAAGTGGAAAGCTGGAATTTGTTTTTGAAAAAATGAATATCGAAACCGTTGCTAACGACATTAACCTGTTGTTTAAAGAGTTTGCCAACGAAAAACAGATAAATTTTCAGGTAAAAGTATGGGAGAATTGTTATCCGGAAATGGTGAGTGATAAGTTGCGTCTGGAGCAAGTCATAAAAAATCTTATCTCCAATGCTTTAAAGTTTACCGATAAAAACGGACAAGTAAGTCTTGATTTCAGAAAAGCAACAACAGAAGATTGTAAGACTCATAACCTGCATTTTGAAGAAGACATTATTGCAATAAGCGTAACAGATTCAGGAATTGGAATTCCCGTTGAAAAACAAAAGCAGGTGTTTGAAGCATTTAAACAGGCCGATAACAGTACAAGCAGAAAGTATGGCGGAACAGGGCTGGGACTTACCATCAGTCGCGAAATAGTTCAAATTCTTGGTGGTGAAATTGTTTTAGAGAGCACACCGGGTAAAGGAAGTACGTTTACTGTGTTTATTCCGTTTTTTGCATCATGCGAAAGCACACATGACACCCCTGTAAAAAAAGTAATCACACAAGCAGAAACAGAGAAACAAGAAAATATAAAACATGAGTCACCATTAATCAGTACCATAGTTTCAAAATTCCCTGATGATGATTTTACCGATGACAGAAATTTTATCACACCCTTCGATAAGGTAATTCTTATTCTCGAAAAGGATATTACATTCCTTAAAACATTAATAGACTATTGTCACATTTTTAACTATAAAGCCATAGCATCTCAGAATGGTGAAACCGGTATTTTGCTTGCTAAGAATTACCAACCACATGTCATTATTGTAGATCATAATCTGCCTGACATTGATGGTGGAACCTTACTTAAAAATATACGTTCGGAGCAAAAGCTTAGTCATATTCCTATCCATATCATCAGTGAGCTTAAACCTACAGAAGGTTTAATTAATGAGTTTAATATAACGGCCTATCATCACAAGCCTTTAAACAAAAAGCAGCTCGAAAATGTAATGAATGAGTTACAAGCGCCTGTAAATATTACAAAGAAAGAAACAGTTGTTGAGCATACTTTTCATGAGTCATCATTAAGCGGAAAAACCATTTTGATGGCAGATGATGATTTACGAAATATCTATGCATTAACTACATTAATTGAAAATGCAGGAGCCAATCTTATTTGTGCTTATGACGGTAAAGAAGCTATAAACAAACTTGAAAAAAATCCGCATGTTGACATTGTATTAATGGATGTCCTGATGCCGGTAATGAATGGAGTTGATGCTATTGCCGAAATACGTAAAACAGCGCAGTTCAGAAATATTCCTGTGCTGGCTGTTCTTTCAGGCTCTGATGCTCAGGAAAAAGAAAAATGTCTTGATGCCGGTGCTACCGATACTTTATCAAGACCATTAAACAACGATCAGATTTTAAATAAAATTAAGTTTCTACTTTATCAATAATTTTACAGGCATGCTGTACGGCCACCATCAACAACTACGTTGGTCCCGTTGATATAACCCGCAGCCGGAGAAGCTAAAAATGCAATTGCAGCGGCCGTTTCTTCCGGATTGGCAAATCGTTTGGCAGGAATTTCTGATGTCAGCGACTCAATAACTTCTTTTTCTGTCTTTCCCGTCTTCTGAACTTTATCTGCAATAATCTGTTCCAGTCGTGCAGTGAGTGTTGCACCGGGCAAAACATTGTTTACTGTTATGCCGAATGGAGCCAATTCAATTGACATAGTCTTACTCCAGTTACCAACTGCTGATCTAATCGTATTTGAAACACCTAGTCCCTTAATGGGTTGTTTCACTGAGGTGGAGATGACATTAATAATTCTTCCGTAACCCATCTCTTTCATTCCGGCTATACACTCCAGTGCCAGATAATGATTGCAAATCAAATGCTCTTTAAATGCCTGAATAAAACTTTCTGCTGCGGCATCAGTAATATTTCCTGCCGGAGGACCACCAGCGTTGTTTATCAAAATGTTGAAGCCCCCATTTTTATTTATGTATGCACGAACCTGTTGTCTTAAATTTTCAGGATCAGAAAAATCAGCCACAATATACTCTGGCGTTGTCTTACAAAAAGTGTTTAATTCCGCAGCTACAGCTTTTAGTTTTTGTTCATTTCTTGCTAATAGAACAACCTTTGCCCCAAGAAGACAAAGCTCTTTTGCCGCTGCCTTACCTATGCCTTGTGTGCTGCCACAAACAAGGGCTTTTTTATTCGTTAAATCCAGATTCATATTGCAAATGTACCTGACTTAATTTGATAAACATTTTTTTACCATAACTTTGGAAAACAAAAAAACACAAAATCATGTCAAATCCAATAGTAGATCAGGTAAGTAAGGCTGCTAATATTAATCAGGAGCAAGCTGCCAAGGCAATTGAAGCTGTATCTGCAGCACTAAAAGAAAAATTACCTTATTTGTTACATAATCAAATAGACATCCTTCTCACCGGAGGTAACTTATCTGACGGTGTAAAACAAAAATTCGAAACTTTAAAGGATGATCTTGAAAGCTCGGCAAAAGACCTTAGCACAAAAGCACAAGAATTTACCGAGGAAGTATCTAAGAAACTCAACAATCTATTTCAAAAATAAATTCAATCTTAAAAATTATGGCAGTCAGCAAACCTTTTAATCTTCAGCAGTGGGTTGAAGAAAACCGTCATCTGTTAAAACCTCCCGTAGGCAACAAACAAGTTTATATAGACAATAAAGATTTTATTGTTATGATAGTCGGTGGTCCTAATTCAAGAAAGGATTACCATTTTGAAGATGCAGAAGAATTATTTTATCAGATAGAAGGAGATATTGTGGTAAAAACCATTCAGGATGGAAAGCCGGTTGATATTCCTATCAAGCAAGGCGAAATGTTTTTATTACCTCCACGAGTACCACATAGTCCGCAAAGAGGTGCAAACACTATTGGTTTGGTAGTAGAGCGCTATCGTAAGCCCGATGAAATGGATGCCTGCATGTGGTTTTGCGAAAAATGCAATCACAAACTATATGAAGAGTTTTTCCCATTGAAAGATATTGTAAATCAATTACCTGTGGTGATGAACGATTTTTACAATTCGCTCGAAAAAAGGACTTGCAAGCAATGCAGTACGGTTATGGAGCCTCCTGTACCGGCTAAGTGATGCAAACTGAAGTGAATTTTTTTAAGGAAGATGTACAATTTCGCTTGAATGACAAGGATGCAATATCTTCTTGGGTAGTGGGCTGTATTAAAAAGCACCGTAAAAAACCGGGTACCTTAAATTTTATTTTTTGCTCTGATGAGTTATTGTACTCAATGAATATCAAATATCTGAATCACAAAACATTAACAGATATTATCACCTTTGATTACACAGAAGATGCTACTATTTCAGGTGATATTTTTATCAGCATAGACAGAGTTAGAGAAAACGCTAAATTATTGAAAAACAGCATAAAAGATGAGCTACACCGTGTCATGATACACGGTGTACTTCATTTATGTGGATATAGTGATAAAAAGCCTGCCGATAAACAAAAAATGACCAAGGCAGAAAACAAATACCTATCTTTGCGAACCTTTTGATTTAAAGGGATTTACGAATTTAATTCAACTATATTTTAAATGTTTCACGTGAAACCAATCGTTTTGGTTTTTAATTGTGCTATTATATGATTCAAGAGTATGATATCGTAGTGGTTGGGGCCGGTCATGCAGGTTGCGAAGCTGCTGCTGCTGCTGCCAATATGGGTAGTCGAGTTTTATTGATTACCATGAACATGCAAACCATTGCACAAATGAGTTGCAATCCTGCTATGGGCGGTGTAGCAAAGGGGCAAATTGTTAGAGAAATAGATGCTTTAGGTGGCTATTCAGGTATAGTCTCTGATAAATCAGCCATACAATTCAGAATACTTAACCGCTCTAAGGGACCTGCTATGTGGAGTCCCCGTACACAGAATGACAGGATGCTATTTGCCTCAGAATGGCGACAGATGCTTGAAAACACACCTAATGTTGACTTCTGGCAGGATATGGTCAGTGCTTTAATTATTGAAGATAACAAGCTAAAAGGTGTTGTAACTAGCATGGGGCATCAGGTACGATGCAAAGCAGTGGTATTAACCAATGGAACCTTTCTAAATGGCATTATTCATATAGGTGAAAAACGCTTTGGCGGTGGCCGTTCAGGAGAAAAAGCTGCAACAGGCATCACAGAACAGTTAGTTAGCCTAGGTTTTGTCAGTGGAAGAATGAAAACAGGTACGCCTCCACGCTTAGATGGTCGCAGTATAGATTACTCAAAATTAGAAGAACAAAAAGGAGACGAAAACCCAGGTAAATTCTCCTTTACAGACACCATACCCCTCACAACACAACGTAGTTGTCATATAACCTACACCAACGATGAAGTACATAATATCTTAAAAACCGGATTCGAAAAATCGCCAATGTTTACAGGCAGAATTCAAGGACTTGGACCAAGATACTGCCCTTCAATAGAAGATAAAATCAATCGCTTTGCAGACAAAGACCGCCATCAGCTATTTATAGAACCCGAAGGCTGGAATACAGTAGAAATTTATCTCAATGGATTTTCATCCAGTCTGCCCGAAGAAGTGCAATATGCCGCACTAAAAAAAATACCCGGACTTGAAAACGTAAAAATGTTCAGACCCGGATATGCCATAGAATATGATTACTTCCCTCCTCTTCAATTAAACCTGACCTTAGAAACAAAAAAAATAGAACATCTTTATTTTGCAGGACAAATAAACGGAACCACAGGCTATGAAGAAGCCGCCTGCCAAGGTTTAATAGCAGGAATAAATGCTCACCTTAAAATTAATAATCAAAACCCATTAATCCTAAAACGCTCTGACGCTTACATTGGGGTACTGATTGATGATTTGGTAACAAAAGGAACTGATGAACCTTATCGTATGTTTACAAGCCGTGCAGAATTCCGGACGCTTTTAAGGCAAGATAATGCAGATATCAGGCTGACTCCTGTAAGTCATCAGATTGGTTTAGCAGATGCTCAAAGATTTTCACGTGTAACAGAAAAAAAACAGGCTGTGGACAGAATAATTGAAGCTTGCAGAACAGAAAGTATTTCGCCTTCAGAAATTAATGCCTACCTTAATTCAAAGGAGTCTGCAGAACTTTCACAAAAAGTAAAAATTATTCAGGTTTTAAATCGTCCTGGAATAAATTTAATTGATCTTATAAATCATTCTTCTACCTTATCAGAAAAATTATCCTTTATATCTCCTGAATTAAGAAACGAAGTGATTGAGCAGGCAGAAATAGCAATGAAATACGAAAGTTACATTGCAAAAGAGTTTGAGCATACAGTTAAACTTAACAAATTAGAAAATCTTATTTTGCACGAAGATTTTAATTACGATAAAATTAAATCACTGAGTGCAGAAGCTCGTCAAAAGCTTTCTGTAGTTAAACCACAAACACTAGGGCAAGCATCCAGAATAAGTGGCGTTTCTCCATCTGACATATCTATCTTAATGGTCTATTTAGGCCGATAATAAAAGTGTTGTTTCACGTGAAACTAAAGACTACCTGATGGTGGTCTTTTTTTATTTTTGCCCCTGAATGGAATTACTTAATGAATGTCCTTCCTGTGGGACTCAAGATAAAATTGAATACTTGACCTGTAAAGATTTTGGTTATTCAGGCTCGTATTTTACTATTAATCAATGTGTTAGATGTGGATTGTTGTTCACATCCCCCAGACCGGACGAAGCAGAAATAGGTGCTTATTATAAGTCTGATGACTATGTGTCCCACACCAATAAAAGTAAAGGAATTATAAATAAGTTGTATCCAATTGTTAGGAATATTGCTGTAAATCAAAAAGTTAGATTGGTAAAAAAACTGATACCTAAAAACTCCTATGTTGCAGATTTAGGTGCAGGTAATGGATACTTTGTAAAAGCACTCTTAAAAGCCGGTTTCCAAACTAAAGGTTATGAGCCATCACCGGAGGCTATTAAACTTGCAAAAGAAACTTTTGACACCAACTTATTACCCATCGAATCCTTTTACTCTTCTGGTAATGAAGAGTTTAACTGTATTACACTTTGGCATGTATTAGAACATGTTCATACTCTAAAAAAAACATTAAACAATATCAAATTATCACTTAAAAAAGATGGTATTCTGATTATTGCAGTCCCAAATCCTGCTTCTAAAGATGCTGAATTTTATAAAGAATTTTGGGCTGCTTATGATATGCCAAGACATCTTTATCATTTTACGCCAGAGGCTTTAACCAGCTTAATTGAATCTTTTAATTTTACATTGCTTGACACAAAACCAATGTTGTTTGACTCCACTTATGTTTCATTATTAAGCGAACGTTATAAGGCTAAATCATCAAAACCCATACAAATAATTAAAGCATTTTACAGAGGTATTCATTCAAATATGCATGCCGCTATTTATACAGGAAATTATTCCAGTCTGATTTATATTTTCAGAAAAAACGGTTAGTTTAAAATTTCAATTTCCGAATCATTCAATACACTTTCATTTTTAAATGCAAGGATCAATCGAGCCACAGCTACAACATCCTTTTGACAATACTTTGCGATTTTTTTCAAGTCTTTATCTTTCCAGTAAACATGCCATACATCACTGCCATCAATTTCATCTTTAGGACTGGGAATATTAAAAATGTGAGTCAGTAATTTCAGAGGCGTATAACTTTTATAATCTCCAAAACGCCACATGTCCATAGTGTCTAAATGTTGCACCTCCCAAGGCTTCTTACCTCCAATATTTAAGATATCCGGAATTTTTATTTTGTTTAAAAGCATTCTTCTGCACAGATACGGAAAGTCAAATTCTTTACCATTGTGTGCGCACAACAAATGTGATGATTTATTGAATTGGTTTTTTAATAACTCACTGAATTTCAATAATAAGTTTGTTTCATCATCACTATAAAAAGATTTAACCTTAAGGTTTCTCTTACTATTTTCAATCACAAACCACCCAACAGAAATACATACTATTTTACCAAACTCCGCATAAATGCCTGCTCTTGGATACAAACTTTCTGCTGTATCAAAATCTGTCTTCTTCAGATGAAGTGCCTTATTATCCCACAATTCTTTATCAGCACTGTTTAAACTGCCATAAGATTCAAACTGTGGAACGGTTTCAATGTCCAAAAAAAGGACTTTCTCTATGTTTAGGTTATCTGCCATAGTATTTTGGTTTAAGGTATTATCAATGGTAAAAATATACTTTTCATTTCATATTTAGTTATTTTTTATACTTTTGTGGCGTATTAGGTAAGTGAAGGGGACAATGTCCCCTTTTTTATTCAGTACCCATTAAAGATGATTGCAGAGCAAATACATGAACTTATTAAGGTCTATATTGCTGATAAGGACCTGTTTCTGGTAGATTTAAAAGTTACTCCCGGAAAAATAACTGTTTTGGTTGATAAGCCGGCAGGCATAACCATTGATGAATGTGTATTACTCAATCGTTATCTTTACAAGGAGATGGAATCATCAGGTGTGTTTGAAAATAAAGAGTTTGAAGTAGGTTCACCGGGAATGGATCAGCCTCTGAAAGTTATTGGTCAGTATAAAAGACGAATAGGTCGTCCGGTAAAAATTATACTTAACGATGGTAAGCAACATAACGGAATTCTTGTTGATGCCAACGAACAGGAATTACAATTACTTGAAACAATTAAAGAAAAAATAGGCGGTAAAAAAGTTGAAAAACAACTTACAACTACTTTACCGATGCAAAATATTAAAGAAACTAAATTAGAATTTAAATAATACATCAATACAATGGATCATGCCGTCCTTATAGAATCATTCAGTGAGTTTAAAGACTCTAAAAACATTGATCGTGCCACATTAATGAGTATCATGGAAGACGTATTCCGTGCTATGGTCAGAAAAAAATATGGCGAAGACAACAAAGTAGATGTTGTAATCAATACCGATAAAGGTGATGTGGAAATGTACAGAAACAGAACCATTGTAGAAGATGGTATGGTTGAAGATGACAACACACAAATAGCATTGAGCGATGCATTAAAAATTGAATCAGACTTTGAAGTTGGCGAAGATGTTACAGAGCAGATTCTTCTTGATGACTTTGGTCGAAGAGCGGTGCTTGCTGCACGTCAGAATTTAGTTGCCCGTATTATGGAGCTTGAAAAAGAATCCATCTATCAGAAATATAAAGATCGCGTAGGAGAAATTGTTACCGGTGAAGTTTATCAGGTTTGGAAAAAAGAAATAATGGTAATGGATGATGAAGGTAATGAATTGTCACTACCTAAAAACGAACAGATTCCTGCCGACTTCTTTAAAAAAGGCGATACTGTGAGAGCTGTAGTTCTTCGGGTAGAAATGCAAGGTGGAAGCCCAAAAATTATTTTATCACGCACAGCACCTGTATTCCTAGAACGCTTGTTTGAGCTTGAAGTACCTGAAGTGTTTGATGGCTTAATTACAATAAAAAATATTGTTCGAGAGCCTGGTGAACGTGCTAAGGTTGCTGTTGAATCGTATGATGACAGAATAGATCCTGTTGGTGCTTGTGTAGGCATGAAAGGTTCGCGTATTCATGGTATTGTTCGTGAATTACGCAATGAGAATATTGATGTTATAAATTTCACAAACAATTTATCGCTTTACATTCAACGTGCTTTGAGTCCGGCAAAAATTTCTGAAATAAAGCTTGATGATGACACTAAAAAAGCTGCTGTATATATGAAACCCGATCAGGTTTCATTAGCCATAGGCAAAGGTGGTAACAACATTAAGTTGGCCGGTAAACTTACCGGATTTGAGATTGATGTTTACCGCGATTCTGATGTTGAAGACGATGAAGACGTTGATTTGGATGAGTTTACTGATGAAATTGAACCATGGATTATTGAGGAGTTCAAGAAAATCGGTTGTGACTCAGCAAAGGATGTACTTGCCATCTCTATTGATGATTTGGTAAAACGCACCGACCTTGAAGAAGAAACTATTCGTGAAGTTGTAAGAATTCTGAATGAAGAGTTTGAATAAGCTAAATTTGCAGCCAATATGCATGCTGCTATTAATTTTTAAGATAAAAACATAGACTGTTTAATGTCAGACGAGAAAAAAGACGTACGCTTAAGTAAAGCCACCAAAGATTTGGGTGTGGGTATTGACCACATTATTGAATTTCTAAATAAAAACGGAATTCAAGTGGAAAAGAACCCTAACACCAAAATCAGTGCTGATGCTTTTTCTCTGCTGACGAAAGAGTTTGCACCTGATATGCATGCACGTCAGGAAGCCAATGAGATTACACGCGAAAAACAAAAACGCGAAAACACCATCATTGAAGTAAAAGATGATTCAGGCAAATCTGGTTCTGAATCAGAAACTGATGATGAATTGGCCGATAAACTTCTTAGCATAAAACAACAGGCAACAGAAAAACAAGCTACTGCTAAAGCAAAAGAAACCAAAGAGAAAACAACTAAAGCAAAGGTTGTTAAAGCAGAAGAACCTGCACCTGTTGCTGAAGTTGATAAACCGGTTGAAACAAAAGAAAAAGCAAAAGAACCTGAAGTTGTTAAAGCTAAAGTAAGTAAGCTTGAAGGTCCTAAAATTCAAGGTAAGATCGATCTTGAAGCTACAGAAAAGAAAAAGAAAAAAACGCTTAAGAAAGAAGATAGCACTGCTGAAGAACCAAAGAAAACTACTGCAAAGAAAAAAGCAGAAGTTGTGGCTATAGAGGAAGAACCGAAGAAAAAGAAAACCACAAAGAAAAAAGAAGAAGAAGAGGTAAAACAAATTGAAGAAGTAGCTGCTGTTACAAAGGAGGAGGAACCAATTGCCATTGTTGAGACACAGCCCGAAGTAGTCATTGACGCAACTCCGGTAACTGAAGAAACCGACAAAACTGATACTACAGAAGCTGAACAAAAAGCTGATGATACAACACCTCCGGAATTATTCAGAACAGACAGAGAGAAATTAACAGGACCAACAATTCTTGGAAAGATAAACCTGCCTGTTGATCCGCCTAAGAAAAAGCCTGTTGCCACATCATCAGAAGACGACAGAAAGAAAAAGAGAAAAAGAAAAGATAAGAAAGTTGACATCGCAAAGGCAGGTGGGCCACCTCATCAGGGTGGTGCACCACGTACAGGTGGCGGACAAAGACCGGGTGGCGGACATGGTGATTTTAAACGCAGAAATGATTTCCGGAATAAACCGGCAGAAGCTAAGCCTGAAGTTACCGACAAGGAAATTCAGGATCAGATTAAAGCTACATTAGCACGACTGAGTGGTGGAGGAAAGTCCAAATCATCTAAACTTAAAAAACTTAAACGCGAACAAGCTCAGGAAGAATTACAATCACAACTTGAGCAGGAAAGTAATGAAAAGAAAGTGATTAAGGTAACCGAGTTTGTAACGGCCAGCGAATTGTCGAAGTTGCTCGGTGTACCGATTAATCAGATTATATCAACCTGTATGAGCTTGGGTATGGTGGTATCCATCAACCAACGCTTAGATGCAGAAACATTAAGTGTTGTTGCCGAAGAGTTTGGTGCAACTGTTGAATTTGTTTCTGTAGAAGTACAGGAAGCCATTAAAGAAGTGGAAGATAAACCAGAAGACCTGAAACCACGCGCACCGATTGTAACAGTAATGGGTCACGTAGATCATGGTAAGACCTCTTTATTGGATTATGTCAGAAAAACGAATGTTATTTCAGGTGAAGCCGGTGGAATAACACAGCACATAGGAGCCTATGAAGTGCAACTTGACAGTGGTAAGAAAATAGCTTTTCTTGATACACCTGGTCACGAAGCATTTACCGCTATGCGTGCACGCGGAGCTAAAATAACCGATGTTGCCATTATTGTAATTGCTGCTGACGACAGCGTAATGCCGCAGACTATTGAGGCCATAAACCATGCACAGGCAGCAGGTGTTCCAATTGTTTTTGCAATAAATAAAATTGATAAGCCGGGAGCTAATCCTGAAAAAATTAAGGAGCAGCTTTCTAAAATGAATATATTGGTTGAAGACTGGGGAGGTAAATTTCAGGTACAGGAAATCAGTGCCAAACAAGGACTGAATGTTGACTTGTTGCTTGAAAAAGTTTTACTCGAAGCAGAGTTGCTCGATCTTAAAGCCAATCCAAATAAAAATGCAATTGGTACTGTAGTAGAATCATCATTAGATAAAGGAAGAGGCTACATTGCAACAGTATTAGTTCAATCCGGTTCATTGAAGATTGGAGATGTAGTACTTGCCGGTTGTTATAGTGGTCGTGTGAAAGCCATGTTCAACGAACGGGGAAATAAAAGAAATAATGCAGGACCAGCAACCCCGGTTTTGATTCTTGGACTTAATGGTGCGCCACAGGCCGGTGATCAGTTTCATGTGATGGATGATGAAAGAGAAGCAAGAGAAATTGCCAACAAAAGATTGCAGCTACAGCGCGAACAAGGTATTCGTACACACAAACATATTACACTTGATGAAATTGGCAGACGTTTGGCAATCGGAAACTTTAAAGAACTTAATGTAATCGTAAAAGGTGACGTAGATGGTTCTATTGAAGCTCTTGCCGATTCGCTGCTTAAACTTTCAACAGCAGAAGTGCAGGTTAATGTCATTCACAAATCAGTTGGTGCCATTACAGAATCTGATGTTCTCTTAGCATCAGCATCTAACGCCATCATTGTTGGTTTCCAGGTGCGACCTTCAGTAAATGCACGCAGACTTGCAGAAAAAGAAGAGATTGAAATCAGGCTTTACAGCATTATTTATGACGCTATTAATGAAATTAAAGCGGCTATGGAAGGAATGCTTGCACCTGAGTTTGAAGAAAAGATTGTCTGCAATATTGAAGTGCGTGAAACATTTAAGATACCAAAAGTTGGAACTATTGCAGGTTGTATGGTGCTTGATGGAAAAATGACAAGAAATACTGCCATCAGAGTTATCCGTGATGGTATAGTAGCTTATACAGGCAAGCTTGCATCACTCAAACGTTTTAAAGATGACGTAAAAGAAGTTTCTGCCGGATTTGAGTGTGGATTAAATATAGAAGGTTATAACGACATTAAAGTAGGCGACATTATTGAAGGCTATGAGCAGGTTGCCGTTAAACGAACATTAACTGTATAATATGAAACGGCTTTTAATTTTATTAATTATATTCTTGTCGGCACTTACCTTTCAAAATGTAAATGCACAATGCAGCGTTTGCAGGGCAGGTGCAGAAAGCAGCGTTGAACAAGGATACAAAGCCGGTAAAGGTCTCAATAAGGGAATACTTTATTTAATGGCTGTTCCATACGTCATGGTTGGTGTCGGCTTTTATTTTTTTTACAATAAAATCAAGAAAAAAGAAACCAAAGAAGGTTAATCATTATATCTAACTGTTTAATTACAACACGTAACATGCAATTACGAAACCTTGTAAGTAAGCAACTCCTCAAAAAACGTCTTACCGAAGAAACATTTAACAGGAAAACTGTTTCTTTCTATAGGTATTTAAAAATTGAGGATGTTGAAAATTTCCGAAATCGTCTTTATATTGACTTCGAAGCTTTAAACATATTCGGAAGAGTGTATGTAGCAGCCGAAGGCATTAATGCACAAATAAGCGTTCCTGAACAAAACTGGGAATTGTTTAAAAATTATCTTGAAGCGCAGGAGCAGCTTAAGAATATGCCATTAAAAATTGCTGTTGAAGATAATGGCAAGTCGTTCTACAAACTTATCGTTCGCATAAAATCAAAAATAGTTGCCGATGGTTTAAACGACAATACATTTGATGTTACTAATGTGGGTAATCATCTTTCTGCAAAAGAATTTAACGAGGCTATGCAACAGTCAGGAACGATTGTTATTGATATGCGAAATCATTACGAAAGTGAAGTAGGATTTTTTAAAGATGCTTTAAAACCCGATGCTGATACATTTCGTGATGCTTTACCACAAGCAATTGAAATGACAAAGGATAATAAGGATAATAAAATTTTATTGTACTGCACCGGTGGTATTCGTTGCGAAAAAGCAAGTGCTTATTTTAAGCATCATGGTTATAAGGATGTAAATCAACTTTATGGTGGCATCATTCAATATGCAAGAGAAGTAAATGCTGAACATTTAGAAAATAAATTTCTGGGTAAAAACTTTGTGTTTGATGAAAGAATGGGTGAGAGAATAAGTGATGAAATTGTCAGTACGTGTCATCAATGCGGAGGCAAATGCGATACACATGTAAACTGTGCAAATGATGATTGCCACTTATTGTTTATTCAATGCGAATCGTGTAAAGCAACTTATGAAGGTTGCTGTACTCCAGAATGTAAAGCCATTATTAACCTTCCTGAAGAAGAACAAAAACGACTTCGCAAAGGGCGTGTTAAAAAACAAGCACATGCTGTTTACAAAAGCAGGCTAAGGCCTGATCTGAAAAAAATTCTGAAATAAAATTATTTCATTCCCATTTTTTCGCGCCACATCTGATTAAATGATTTGGCAGCAGGCTGTGGAAGTTTTCGTACTCCTGTTTTTGATTTCAGAAAAAGTGTTTCTACAGCATAACGTAACGGATTAACCGTTTTCCAATTCATAAACTCTCGTTTAAGCATCGTTTTTTTCCAAACCATATAAAAAAGTCGCTCCTTCTGCGAACGGTGTTTCTGCTGCACATTCTCATGACGCAGATGTAGAAAAGAGTTCTTAAAGTCAATATGTACAGGGCAGTGTACATTGCATTTACCACACATATTGCATAATCCTGCATAGTGTCCATATTCACGTTGTCCACCATCAAAAACCGCTCTGATATATGATGGCGGACCGTAATTATTTTCATTGCCTCCTGTTGTGCCAATACTTTCTGTTACAGGACATACTGTCTGACATATTCCACAATCAATGCAATGTAGCATTTGCCTTTCTGTCTGACTCTCTAATAATTTGCTTCTTCCATTATCAAAAATCAAAACATAAACTTCCTGCTTATGGCTGTTATTTCCTGCATTAGAAATTAAAGAAAAAGATTCTCTTTGATTGTTTCTTTGAAGCGATTGTAGCGACATAAGCAACTCAAGTTCATTGACAGAAGAAATCAATCTGTCAACCGATGCTAATATTATTTTTACATCACTTTCATAAAAATTTTTATCAGATAAACAGGCAATCATTGCCGGTTCGGCTGAAACAAAAATTGCATCACAAATACTTATTTTGTTCTTAATACTGTTAGGTGAAGGCTGATTTAATTTTTCCGTTTCAAGCTCGTTGTAGCATGTGTGGATATGAATTTTATGCTGTTGAAATTTATCAATAACAGCGTTCAGTTCCGTATGTGCCTGAGCAGTATCAACTGCCCATAAAACTTTTATTCCTGCTTTAATTGCATTGGCCTCAAAGGCGATGAGGAGTTTGTCGAGGCTTTCTGTGCTTTTCCAGCGATAATATGCAGCCCTGCGTGTCGCCAGATCATAATCAGAAAAAATCTCTTTTTTTCTGTCTAAAAATATTGGTGTGGTTTCAGAAGAAATATTCTTTTTCAGTTCAGCATAAGCTGCTGCATTTTGTTTCAGCTCAGTTTCTTTCAACAGCATTACTCCAATCCGTATTTATCTATTAAATAAATCATCGCAGCCATAGTTGCCGCACCTAACTGCAATTCGCGCCTATTAACATGTTCAAACACATCATTTGGCGAATGATGAATATCAAAATAACGTTGTGTGTCAGGCAACAAGCCTAACAAAAAAGTATTTTGATTTTTTAAATGACCGATGTCCGCACCTCCGCCATCAAAATTAAAACTGTGAATCTGATAAGATTCAAAAAGATTTTTCCATGACCTTATTTTTTCTTTTTTCAAGGAATCACCTTGTAAAAAGAATCCTCTTGGAGTAAAACCTCCGCAATCAGATTCAATAGCTGCAATATGTTTTTCGTTTTTTTCCAGAGCATTTTTTGCATAGTACTCTCCGCCTTTTCCTCCGTTTTCTTCATTCATAAAAGCAACAGCCCTAATAGTATGACGTGGTTTAATACCTGCTTTTTTAAGCAGGTTTAATACTTCCATGGCTTGTACCACTCCTGCACCATCATCATGTGCACCTTCGCCTGTATCCCATGAGTCAAGATGTCCACCAACAATTAGATATCCTGCATTTGCATCTGCGCCTTTTATCTCACCAATAACATTATGCGATGGTGCATCAGGAAGTTGCATACAGTTCATCTTCAGCTTTATTTTAAGTTGCGGATCGCTTTTAAGCATTGCTGATAATTTTTCAGCATCATTTGTACTTACTGCACAAGCAGGGATTTTTTTAATTGTATCAGGATAATGTAATGTGCCTGTATGTGGAAAATCGTCTAATGAAGGATTTACTGATCGAATAATGACAGCCACAGCACCTAATGGTGCAGCCCTTTTAGCTCCTGCCCAGCGAATAGTAACAGCAGGTCCGTAGGCATCAAATGTCATAATTTTAGTTGCATCCATGTGCTGATTGATAAAAACTATTTTACCTGCACATTTTGAAGTACCTAATTTATCTAGCTCATCTAATGAAGTTACCTCCACAACGTTGGCTGCAATCGTTTTTCCATTTGTTCCAACACTTCCGCCTAAAGCAAGCACATTTAATGGTGTTGACTGATTGTTTTTTGAAGAAATTATAGAAGCACTTTCTTTTTCACCTCTTACCCAATGCGGTACCATGATGTTCTGAAGAAAAACCGTGTCTGCACCAAAATCTTTCATTGATTTTTCGGCCCACTTTACTGCCTTTTCAGCCTCTGGTGAACCGCTAAGCCTATGTCCAATTTGTTTACACAACACTTTAAGGTAATTATATGCCTGTCCGTGCTCTAACGATTCATTGTAAATTTTTCGAAGCATCAAAGAATCCTGCGACTGACCAAAAACAGTTATCAACTGACTGAATAAAATAAAAAAAATAACTGCCGTTTTTTTCATCATTCTCTTTCCCTATTTTGGCTGTGAAAGTAAATAAAGAGAGTCTATAATATTTTCACTTCATTCAATATTTTTACAGAACAATAATGGAACTTTGATGTTAAGGTTTAATAATAGATACAATGTACACAAATCAGTATAAAGCCGGGTGTTGTAACATAGGTGAAGCTGAGATCAGAATAAGGCAAAAATTTCTGATTTCGTTTCTACTGATCAGTATATTATTAACAATAACTGTTCATTTCATTCATAGCATTTGGATTTTTTATCTCCTTTACCTGACAACATTAGCAACATTAATTCTGTTCGTTGAAGTTGTTAGCAGATTTTGCGTGCTGTTTGCGATTTTCAGTCTGCATAATTTTCGCGAACCTGGAAATCTTGATGCTATTGATGACAGACATTGTAAAAAGAAAGACCGTTTGAGAGCTTTATATATTATTACTGGAGCTATAGTTGTTGCATTACTCTATACCTGGTTGATTTCTGTTTTCTGCTAAAATGTATTGCTAAAACGGACAGCAAAACACACAGTATATTTATTTTATCCTGATACTTTTTTAGGGGGTTTAGATTCATTAAGGAAACATGCTGAAAAGCAGTTTACGCTACATGTAATTATCAATAGTTTATGTGACATCAATCATATTAACTTATTTTGAACACCCTGTTAATTATTTATACTTTTGTCACGTAAAATTTTAATTCAAATCATCAATATGAAATCAATTCAAAAACACTTAATCAATTTAATGATTGCCGGAATGGGCATAACCCTTTTTGCTGCTTGTGGCGGTTCTGCGCCAAAAGAAGAAAAAGCTGCTGAGTCAAAAGAAATGAATCAGTATTACGAAGAAGAAAAACAAAAAGAAGACACTAAGGTAGCAGATGATGGAAAGGGTCTTGGAAAGTTTACTGATGTAAAAGTAGATCCAAAACTTGATAAACAAATGGCAGATGCAGGTAAATCCGTTTATGATGTAAAATGTTCAGCCTGTCATAAGTTAACCGATGAGAAACTTGTGGGACCGGGCTGGAAAGGTGTTACCGGAAAAAGATCTGTAGAGTGGATTATGAACTTTTCTACAAACCCTGATGAAATGTTAGATAAAGATGCTATTGCAAAGGGACTATTGGAAGAATGTTTGGTGCGTATGCCTAATCAAGGGTTGAGTGATGATGATGCACGTCATGTCTATGAGTACATGCGTGAGAATGATGGTGTAAAGTAAGGAACTATAAAATAAATTAAATATTATGAAACAATCGGAAATTAAAAATGTATTATTGGCATCAGCAGCTGTAATTACAATTGCTGTAATGCCATCGTGCAAGCCTAAAAATGTGAGTACAGCCACATCGGGTGATGCTGCACAAAAGGCCTATGTAGCTCCCGGTAAATATGATGAGTTTTACAACATCGTATCAGGAGGTTTTAGTGGGCAAATGAGTATTTATGGATTGCCTTCTGGAAGACTGTTCAGGGTAATTCCTGTTTTTTCTGTAGATCCTGAAAAAGGATATGGCTACAGCGAAGAATCTAAGGCTATGCTAAACACTTCACATGGATTTGTTCCCTGGGATGATTTGCACCACATTTCTTTATCAGAAACTGATGGTATTCATGATGGTCGCTGGGCTTTTGGCAATGCAAACAACACTCCGCGTATTGCACGTATTGATTTGAAAACTTTCAGAACAGCAGAAATCATTGAAATTCCTAACAGTGCAGGAAATCACTCCTCACCATTTATTACTGAAAATTCTGAGTATGTAGTTGCCGGTACCCGTTTTAGTGTACCGATGACTAATGGAACAACAGACGTTCCGATTAATACTTATAAAGAGAATTTTAAAGGTACTGTAAGCTTTATCAATGTAGATAAAGAATCAGGAAAAATGGGAATTGCATTCCAGATATTACTACCCGGTGTTGACTTTGACTTGTCTCGTGCAGGAAAAGGTAAATCTCACGGTTGGTTCTTCTTCAGTTGTTACAATTCTGAAAGAGCAAATACGCTACTTGAAGTTAATGCCTCGAAGTTTGACAAAGACTTTATTATGGCTGTTAACTGGAAAAAAGCCGAAGAATATGTAAAAGCCGGAAAGGGTGTTAAAAAGAGTGTTTCTTACGCTCACAATACTTTTGATGATAAAACACACACAGCTACTTCAACTATTGAAAAAGAGGTAATCATGCTCGATCCAAAAGATTGTCCTGATATGGTTTATCTGATGCCTTGTCCAAAATCACCACACGGTTGTGATACTGATCCAACAGGTGAATATATTGTTGGTAGCGGTAAATTGGCTGCAGTTATTCCTGTATTCTCATTTACAAAAATGCAAGAAGCAATAAACGCTAAAAATTTTGAAGGCGATTATGATGGCTTACCTGTTTTAAAATATGATGCAGTATTACATGGTGAAGTTAAAAAGCCAGGTCTTGGACCATTGCACACAGAGTTTGATGCAAATGGAAATGCCTATACTTCATTCTTTGTATCATCAGAGATTGTTAAATGGCGTTTGAGTGATTTATCAGTACTTGACCGTGTACCTACTTATTATTCTGTTGGTCACTTATGCGTCCCAGGTGGTCCAACTAAAAAGCCTTGGGGTAAATATGTAATTGCTTATAATAAAATTACAAAAGATCGTTATCTGCCAACAGGTCCGGAGTTGACACAGAGTGCACAGCTTTATGATATCAGTGGCGATAAGATGAAACTTATATTAGACTTCCCAACAATTGGTGAGCCACACTATGCAGAAGCTATTCCTGCAGAATTACTATCTAAAAATTCTACAAAAATTTATAAGATTGAAGAAAATCATCACCCTTACGTAACGAAAGGTGAAAAAGAAGCTAAAGTTGAAAGAAAAGGAAATGAAGTGCATGTTTATATGTCTTCTATCCGTTCACACTTTGTTCCTGATAATATTGAAGGTGTTAAATTGGGTGATGTTGTTTACTTCCACGTAACTAACTTAGAGCAAGACTGGGATGTTCCACACGGCTTTGCTGTAAAAGGTGCTAATAATGCTGAGTTATTAATCATGCCGGGAGAAACATCAACCTTAATGTGGAAACCGGACAGAGTAGGTGTATTCCCATTCTACTGTACAGACTTCTGTTCTGCATTACATCAGGAAATGCAAGGCTACATCAGAATCAGTCCCGCTAATTCTAATGTACCGTTGACTTTCAGCACAGGTACAAATCAACCCCCTATCAACTAAATCTTTAATTTAATAAATATAACACAACGCACCTCGTTGTTCACTACCAACGAGGTGCTTTATAAAAACTAAAGATTATTATGAACACAAAATTATTAATGGGAGTAATGTTTGCTGCATCAGTAGCATTTAGCTGTAATCCTCCCGCAGCAGAAAACCAACAATCAACAACAACCACTGAAGAAACACAAGCTGGCGGACAGGAAGCTGTTATAGACGATGATTCGCAAAAAGATATTGTTAAGATTGCAGTAGGCTCAGCAGACCATTCTACTTTAGTAGCAGCACTCAAACAGGCCGACTATGTAACTTCTCTTTCAAATGCAGGCCCATTTACTGTTTTTGCACCTACTAATGAAGCGTTTAATAAGTTACCAGCAGGTACAGTAGATGATTTAATGAAACCTGAAAATAAAGCTAAACTTCAGGATATTCTTGAGTATCATGTTTCACTTGGTGTTTTTAAACCAGAGATGCTTACAGATGGACAAACAATCAATCAGGCTAATTTGAAAAACATTACTATTTCAAATAAAGACAATAAAATAATGATTAACAATCAGGCAAATATCATTGCTACCATTCCTGCAGCAAATGGGGTGATACATGTTATTGATGCAGTTTTATTGCCACCTGATAAATAATTTAATTCTTAGGAGGTAAAATTAAATACAAATTTTTATGACAAAAATAAACGGTGTATCAAGAGTTATCATTGCTATCTCTTCATTACTTATAGCTATTTCATTTTTCGTACCCATCTGGCGAATTGATTTGTTTGCCCCACAATATCCTGAAGGGTTGGTAATGAAAATATGGCTCGATAAACTAACGGGTGACGTAGAGGTTATTAATGGTTTGAACCACTATATAGGCATGAAAAAAATTAGCGTAGAGATGTTTCCGGAATTTGCATTCCTGAAATATATTGTAGCTGCATTCATTGTTTATGGGTTAGTGATAGCCATTACCGGTAGTCGTAAAATATTGTTTAGTTACCTCGTAGTTTCTGTTATATGTGGCATTCTTGCGCTCTACGATTTCTATCAGTGGGGTTATGATTATGGACATAATCTTGATCCTAATGCACCTATTAAAATTCCCGGATTAGTTTATCAGCCTCCAATTTTAGGACATAAACAATTGTTGAATTTTGATGCACACTCTATGCCTGATGTAGGTGGATATATTGTCATTGGCTCTGCACTTATCTGTGCTATTATCTGGGCAATGGGATTAAGAAAAAGTAAATCTTAAATAATAAAGTGTATGAGGTGGACATTCATTTTTATTTCTCTTCTTATTGTATCATGTACAACAAAGCCTGAACCATTAGTTGCCGGTAAAGATGCTTGTGTACACTGCAAAATGCCCATAGCAGATACTCGTTTTGGTGCAGAAATAATATCAAATAAAGGACGTATATATAAATTTGATGATATTAACTGCATGTTGCAATGGAGCAGACAATCATCTAACGTAGATGCAGGTTCTGCAAAATTATATGTTGTAAATTATTTTGATCAGATTGATTTGATGAATGCAGCTGATGCCGTCTATTTAAAAAGCGACAACCTTCGTACGCCAATGAATAGCGGCTTTGCTGCTTTTGCTACTAAAGAAGAAGCCGAAAAACTATTGAAAGATGATGGTGGTGTATTAGTTGACTGGAATTTTGTTCAGAATGAAATTAAATAGAGCACTGTTTGTTGTTGTAAAATGTTTTCTGATTCTTCTGTTTTTTTCAGGCAAATCGCAGGCAGGTGTTTTAAAAATCGGAAAAAAATTTTCAATTAAGTCCATTAAAGAAGGGGTTGCTAAAGCTAAACCTTTTGATACACTTTTTATCCATTCAGGTCTTTATAAAGAGCAAAACATCCTAGTAGAAAAAACGCTGTCACTCATTGGTGTTGACAATCCTGTCCTTGATGGAGAAAATAAGTTTGAGGTCTTAACAATTGATGCAAACAGTGTATTAGTTACCGGACTAACAATTAAAAATTCAGGTTATTCCTCTATGAAAGATTTGGCCGGTATTAAAGTCATGAACAGCCGGCAGTTTCTAATTAAAAACAATACGCTCATTAACTCTTATTTTGCAATACATATTGCCAATTGTGATAATTTCAGAATAGAAAATAATACCATTCGTGGAACACCGGGAACTGATGAACAATCTACCGGCAATGCTATTCATCTTTGGAAGTGCCAGTATGCATCTATAAAAAATAATGACATTTCTGGTCATAGAGATGGTATATATTTTGAATTTGTAGAAAACTCACATATTGAAAAAAATAACAGTTATAATAATTTACGTTATGGCTTACATTTTATGTTCTCAAACAAAGATTCATACATAGACAATAAATTTACTGATAATGGTGCTGGTGTTGCTGTCATGTTTTCCAATCATATTTCAATGTATTATAATTTATTTAGTATGAACAGAGGAGCTTCTGCCTATGGTTTGTTGTTAAAAGAAATATCTGACGGAGATATAAAAGACAACATGTTTGAAAACAACACAACCGGAGTTTTGATGGAAGGAACAAACAGACTTCATATCACAAAAAACAGTTTCTATAAAAATGGATATGCCTTGCGTGTTCAGGCAAGCTGTAGTAACAACACAGTTCACGATAATAATTTTAACGGAAACACATTTGATGTTGCAACCAATGGCTCATTGGTTTTAAATAACTTTGATGGTAACTACTGGGATAAATATGAAGGTTATGATTTGAAAAGAGATGGTGTTGGAGATGTACCCTACAGACCGGTAAGTCTGTTTTCGATGGTTACAGAAAATATTCCTATTGCTTCAATATTTATAAGAAGTTTAATTGTGTTTTTACTTGACCGCAGCGAAAAAATTATTCCAAGCATTACACCGGAAAATTTAGTAGATAATAAACCATTAATGAAACCTGTAGCACTGTGATAGAAACCATAAACATCAACAAAACTTTTGGTAAACTCAGGGTATTAAAAGATATATCAATAAAGCTTGAAAACAACAGCTCTGTTGCGTTACTTGGACCTAATGCTTCTGGTAAAACAACATTTATTAAATCTGTTTTAGGAATGGTGTTGCCCGAATCGGGCACAATAAAAGTTAACAACACAGATATTAAGAATGACGACAGCTATCGCAGTCAGATTGGATATATGCCGCAGATTGGTCGTTATCCCGAAAATATGAATATTGGTCAGGTGTTTGAAATGATTATGGATATGCGTAAAGAGCAAATGAATCATGCAGACACTGACTTACTCGATGCGTTTAATATGAAATCTATTTTTCATAAACGTATGGGAACTTTATCAGGTGGCACAAGACAAAAAGTGAGTGCCTGTCTTGCATTTCTGTTTCGTCCTAAAATTATTATTCTTGATGAACCAACTGCCGGACTCGACCCTTTATCATCAGAGATACTTAAAGAAAAAGTCAAAACAGAAAAAAATAATGGCAAACTGATAATTATTACATCACACATTCTTAGTGAACTTGATGAGTTGGTTTCGGAAATTATCTTTTTCAGGGAAGGGGAATTGATGTTTCATAAAAAATTAGAAGAGCTTCAACTTCAAACAGGGGAGAAATCTGTTTCTAAAGTTATTACAACCATTTTAAAAAACAATAATGAATAAGATAGTTAAATATATCATGCTCGACATACTGAAAAGCAAGGTTGTAATTGCCTATCTTGTTTTTTTGATGGTAACAGGATTCAGTATTTTTAATCTTGATGAAAATACTTCAAAAGGATTAATCAGCTTATTAAATATTATTCTCTTTATTGTTCCTTTGGTCTGCCTTATTTATGCTACCATCTATATTTTTAATTCATCTGAATTTATTGAGTTACTTACAGCACAACCTGTCTCCAGAAAAAAACTCATTACAAGTATTTATGCAGGTGTTGTTCTTTCTTTAACATTGGCTTTTTTAATAGGAATTGGCTTGCCTATATTGCTTTTTACACCGGATGCCACAGGGTTCATTTTTCTGTTAGCCGGTATTTTGCTAACATTGATATTTACCTCATTGGCTTTTCTTGGTTCCATCGTTACAAAAGATAAAGCTAAGGGAATTGGTGTTGCAATTTTTATCTGGTTGTTTTTTACCATTCTTTACGATGGTTTATTGCTGCTATTAATGTTTCAGTTTGGTGACTATCCAATAGAAAAGCCACTCATGATACTGACTACTTTTAATCCAGTTGATTTAGCTAGAATACTCATCCTCATTCATACGGATTATGCAGCACTTATGGGCTATACAGGTGCTTTGTTTAATGAGTTTTTAGGTTCACAGAAAGGAACCATTACTATTCTGCTAATACTTTTAATATGGATTATTGTACCAACTATGATTGCTGTGCGTAAATTCAGAAAAAAAGATTTATAGATTTAAAAGGTAAATACAATTCCTTCAAAAATATCAATATGGCTAAGACTTTGATATTCACTTTCATTTAAAGTAACACGTTTTTTTACTCCATTTTCTGTTTCATCATATTGTGATAAGGTTCCATTAATAAAATTAAAACCTATTACTAAACATAAATTTCTTGTAATATTGACACCCACACCGGCAGAAATATTAAAGCCTAATGTGTTTCCTTTGACATTAACTTTATTGGTAGCTATTTTCGTATCATCTTTATAAGTCATCAAACCAAGTCCACCATCAAAGGTAAAGTAACCTGTTTTTTGTCTGTTATAAATTCTTCCGCTAAAAGTTACTGCAATTGTATTAATTGAAATATCATCAGACACCGTGCCAAAATAATTTTGATTGTTATAGGAGAAATACATGTTATCATATCTGACCTTTGAAAGATGACTGTTGTATTTTAGGCCAACTCCGAATTTTGAATTAAAAAAATATTTTGCAGAAATTTCAAAGCCATTTCCGCTTTTCAAATCTTTAATATAGGCTTTTGTTAAATCATTCTCGTCAGGGCTTACATCAGCTAATCTCCAACTAAGACCTCCTGTTACTTTTATTGCAAATCGTGGAATTTCACGTTTTTGTTTTTTAGAGGTTACTGCTGATGTATCCTGTTCGTCCTGTGCGTTCACAAAAAACGGAAGTACACATATCAGCAGTATAAATTTAAATTTCATAGCTATCTTTTTTCTATTTTAAACGCAGTTTATTTTATCTATTCTTTTCTGATGCCGACCTCCTTCAAACTCAGTACTAAAAAACTTTTCAATCATTAAAAAAGCTGTTTCATCGCTGACAAAACGTGCCGGAATACAAATAATATTGGCATTATTATGCTTTCTGGCTAAATCGGCAATTTCAGGCATCCAGCAAATTGCAGCTCTTACACCACTATGTCTGTTAGCTGTAATAGCCACACCATTTGCACTCCCACATAAAAGAATTCCAAATGTATATTTTCCGTTACCAACCTCTCCGGCAACTGCATGTGCATAGTCAGGATAATCAACAGAATCTGAACTGAATGTGCCTTTATCTGTAATTTGAAAAGTTGATGAAAACCTTTTCTTTATTGCTTCTTTTAATGTGAAACCGGCATGATCGCTACCTATAATTATACTTTGCATTTGATAAATTTAAGTTATTAACTGCTATTAACAGTCAAATATTTTAGTGCTGATTAATAGTATTTTATAATGGTGTAAAATTAACAACATTCCTGTTCATATTTATATTTTCTGTTCATAGATTATCATTTCTTTTGTTTGCAATGTTTATTTCTAAAATGCCTTATCAGATTTAAACTTAATTCAAAATAATTTAGCACGAAGTTTTAGTCAATATATAAACATAGCCATTCACCATAATAAACATTTAATTAACCGTTTTTTATAAACATATTGGCTTATTAACCGTTGTTAATAGTTATATTTATGCCTTTATTAATCATAAAGTTAGTTATAATAAAAAGTTTATAAACTGTTAGTACATGTACAGTAACTTAAAATGCAATAACATTTTAAAAAAGTTATACAACATATTAACCGACTAATTATAACAACATAATATTTTAAAAAATTAATTATATATATTTAATAATAATAATTGTTTAAAATGACTGAAGTGTCTGAAATTATTTTGAAACATGGATATTTGCCGGAAAGTATTCCTGCCTCCATGGATTTGTTTGAAGAAATAGAAAAATTAAAAAAAGAAAAAAATGCCGTTATTCTGGCGCATTACTATCAGGAGTCCGACATACAGGATGTGGCCGATTTTGTTGGTGATAGTTTGGGCTTGGCACAGCAAGCAGAAAAAACTAATGCTTCAATGATAGTTTTTGCCGGTGTGCATTTCATGGCAGAGACAGCAAAATTACTGAACCCCGATAAAAAAGTTGTTTTACCCGATTTAAATGCAGGTTGCTCATTAGCGAGTAGTTGTCCGCCTGATGATTTTAAAAAGTTTAAAGAGCAACATCCCGGTCATGTTGTAATTTCATACATCAACTGCACAGCAGAAATTAAAGCTTTAAGTGATGTAATTTGCACATCAAGCAATGTGGTAAAAATTGTAGAAAGTTTTGCACCTGATCAAAAAATAATTTTTGCACCTGACAAAAATCTTGGAGCCTACATCAATAAAAAAATTGGTCGTGATATGGTTTTATGGGATGGGAGTTGTATAGTACATGAGATATTTTCAGAACAAAAAATTATTCAGTTAAAAGAACGTTATCCCGAAGCGTTAGTAATTGCACATCCTGAATGTGAAGACCATGTTTTACGTCATGCTGATTTTATTGGAAGCACAACAGGACTTTTGAAATATACAAAAGATAATCCTGCTAAAGCATTTATTGTAGCTACAGAGTCAGGAATTTTATATCAGATGCAAAAACAGTCACCTGAAAAAATGTTTATTCCAGCACCACCGGAAAATAACTGTGCATGTAACGATTGTCCGTATATGAAATTAAATACTTTAGAGAAAGTGTATCTCTGTATGAAAAACGAAGTACCTGAAGTAATTATCCCTAAACATTTGCAGCAGGCAGCACTACAACCTTTAAAACGCATGCTTGAAATATCAAAACAACATGGTTTGTAGAATACTGATTGCAGCATTTTTTTTATTTCTTAATTCAAACATATTTGCACAAACAGACAGTGCCGTTGCCAATGGCTTTAAAACATTTTATTATCAGAACGGTAATAAGAGTAGCGAAGGTAACTTCGTAAATGGCAAGCCCGAAGGTTTATGGAAATCGTATTTTGAAAATGGTAAATTAAAATCCGAAGGCAACAGACATAACAATAAGCCTGATGGTTTATGGAAATTTTACAATGAAAACGGAAAAATTACCAGTGAATTAACATATACCAAAGGATTAAAAAACGGACTACAGCGTTACTATTTTTCTGATGGAAAATTAAAACAAGAAGAAGAAGTAAAAGAAGGTATCAGACAAGGTTGGGTAAAAGACTTTGGAGAAAATGGTCAGGTTGTAAATATTATACCATTTAAAAATGGTGTTGAAGATGGAGTTGCTAAGTCTTATGCAGAGGATGGCAGATTAATTACCATCACAACTTATCATGAAGGTTATGTGCGCAGCGAAGAACGAATTAACAGAATAGATAAATTTGGATTAAAGCAAGGTGTATGGAAAGTTTTTTTTGATAACGATAAATTAAAAGAAGAAACAGAATATCTTGACGATAAAAAGAATGGTTTTTATAGAGTTTATAATAATGATGGCACATTAATTATATCGGAAAGGTATAAAAATGGCGAGTTGATAATTGATAAAAAAAGCACAACTAAATTTGAAGTAAAGCGTGATTTTTATGCAGGTGGAAAAATAAAGTCTATTGTAAATGTAATTAACGATAAACGCCAGGGTGTAGAAAAAATTTATGATGAAAAGGGAAATGTTACATCAGGAAAATTATTTGAAGACGATAAACCAATTGCTGAAGGAATAACCGATGAAAATGGAAACAGACAGGGAGAATGGAAATTTTTCTATGATGATGGCTCGGTGCATTCTATAGGAAAATATAAAGATGGTAAACGAATTGATGAGTGGAAATTCTTATTTCAGAATGGAGCAGTTCAACAAATTGGAAATTATAAAAACGGACTTCCGGAAGGTGAGTGGAAATGGTTTTTTAAGAATGGTGAATTAAGGCGTGATGAATCTTTTGTAAATGGTAAAGAAGAAGGTATTTCTAAAGAATATAACGACTCATTACAACTAATAGCAACAGGTAAATATGTTGACGGCAAAAAAGAAGGGCTATGGAAATATAATAATGGCGAATATATTGCAGAAGGCGAATATGCCGATGGATTAAAATTTGGTACATGGCATCAGACCTATAAGAACGGTAAAACTGCATTTACAGGAAAATATATTGATGGCCTTGAAGATGGCGAACATATTTATTACAACGACAATGGAAAGTTGCATGAAGTGCGACAGTATAAACAAGGCCAGCGGAATGGTTTGTGGAAAATTTATGACGATAAAGGTGTATTGATTTTAACCATCAATTATCAGGCAGACAAAATTACCCGAATTGACAAAATAAGAATTAACTAAATGAAGGTTGGTTTATTTTTTGGTTCATTTAATCCTGTGCATAACGGACACATGATGATTGCCAATTATTTTGCTGAGTTTACAGATTTAGAACAGGTGTGGTTGGTTGTTTCTCCACACAACCCGCTTAAACCTGCCGGATCATTACTTAACGATTACCAAAGATTACACTTAGTTGAAACAGCAATTGGCAGCTATAAGAAAATAAAAATTTCGAAAATAGAATTCGGATTACCCAAACCATCCTATACAATTAATACATTAGTTCATCTGAATGAAAAATTTCCACAACATGAGTTTGTGCTGATAATGGGTAGTGATAACCTTATCACTTTTCATAAATGGAAAAATTTCGAGCAGATATTAGAAAACTATAAAATATATATTTATCCTCGACCGGATTCTGATGGTGGTGAATTAAAAAATCATCCTTCTGTAAAAATTATTCAGGCACCATTAATTGAAATATCATCTACATTTATCAGACAAGCCATCAAAGAAGGAAATGACGTTCGTTTTTATCTTCCTGAATCGGTGTATAATTACATTGATGAAATGAATTTTTATAAGAAGTAATGAGTTTGAAAGCTTAAAAGCTTAAAAGTTTTTGAAAAACAGATAGGTGTTTGATTAATATTCAAAACAAAAAAAGCTGCCATAATAGACAGCTTTTTTTGTTGTTCAAATCAATTATCTAATCGTAACCAATTCTCGGTATTTAACCATTGGCCATATTTCATCATCAATAATCATTTCCAATGCATCAACATGTTCGCGGATTGTGTCAAAGGAAACTTTAACCTTATCGCAATAAAAAATTGCTTTATCGCGAATATCTGCTATTTTATTTCCTTTATCGCGCGATGCAAGCATGGTATCAACATTTTTCTTAATGGCATTTACATGTGCACTGATTTCTTTTATCAGCTGCAGCTGTGTAGCATAAGTTTCTGATTTCAGATCGCAGTCTTTGAGGTTGTCAACAGTCTCTGCTAAAAAATTCTGATATCGGAATGCTGCAGGGATAATATGATTTTGTGCAAGGTCACCAATGACACGACTTTCAATTTCTATTTTCTTGATATATGTTTCAAGCATAATTTCATGTCGCGCTTCGGCTTCACGATGCGTAAAAATGTGATTGTCTTCAAAAAGTTTCAGAGATTTTTTTGAAACCATTGCATCTAATGCAACAGGTGTTGTCTGATGATTGGAAAGTCCTCTCTTTTTAGCTTCTTTTACCCACTCTTCGCTATAGCCATTGCCTTCAAAACGAATACTTTTTGTTTCAACAATATACTGACGCAGCACACGCAAAATAGCTTCGTCTTTCTTTACATTCTTTTTAATTAAAGCATCTACTTCTTTTCTGAATTTGCGAAGTTGATCGGCAACAATAGTATTTAAAATAGCCATTGAATTGCTGCAATTGGCAGAAGAACCTACTGCACGAAACTCAAATTTATTTCCTGTAAAGGCAAAGGGAGATGTGCGGTTGCGGTCTGTATTGTCAAGTAAAATTTCAGGTATTTTACCTATGTTGAGTTTTAATGCTGTCTTATCTTCGACACTCATTTTGCTGGAGCCAACTTTTTTCTCAATGTTATCTAAGATGCTGCTTAACTGTGCACCAAGGAAAACACTCATGATGGCCGGTGGTGCTTCATTAGCACCTAAACGATGGTCGTTAGCTGCCGAAGCAATGCTTGCACGCAACAGGTCTGCATGTTCGTGAACAGCTTTTATGGTATTGATAAAAAAAGTTAAAAACATGAGGTTGGATTTTGGATTTCCTCCTGGCGACAATAAATTTTTTCCGGTGTTGGTAACCATACTCCAGTTGTTGTGTTTACCGCTACCGTTTATTCCTGCATAAGGTTTTTCATGAAATAACACTTTAAAATGATGTCTGCGGGCAACCTTATCCATCAAATCCATAAGAAGTTGATTGTGATCAACAGCAAGATTTATTTCTTCAAAAATAGGAGCACATTCAAACTGACATGGTGCTACTTCATTATGACGGGTCTTTAATGGAATACCAAGTTTATATGCTTCAATCTCAAAATCGTGCATAAAGGCATTTACTCTATCAGGAATAGAACCGAAATAATGATCTTCTAATTGTTGTCCTTTTGCAGGTGAGTGACCGAAAACTGTTCTTCCTGTAATTGCCAAATCGGGTCGTGCATAAAACAAAGAAGTATCAACTAAAAAATATTCTTGTTCAATACCTAATGTTGTACTAACACGTGTAATGTCTTTATCAAAATATTGTGCTACCGGAACTGCTACTTCGTTCAGTGTATGCAATGCTTTTAACAATGGCGCTTTATAGTCGAGTGTTTCACCTGTGTAAGAAACATAAATTGTAGGAATACAAAGTGTGCGTCCGTTTGGGCTTTCAATAATAAATGCCGGAGAGCCCGGATCCCATGCAGTGTAGCCACGTGCTTCAAAAGTATTTCTTATTCCTCCACTTGGAAAACTGCTTGCATCAGGCTCCTGTTGTACTAAAGAACTTCCTGAAAAATGTTCGAAAGAGTTATCATTACTCATGTCGAAAAAGCTGTCGTGTTTTTCGGCAGTAGCACCAGTGAGTGGTTGAAACCAATGCGTGTAATGTGTAGCACCTTTGCTGATAGCCCATTCTTTCATGCCATGGGCAATTTCACCAGCTATTTTACGGTCTATTTTCTCACCCGTTTCTATTGCAGAGATAACAGCATTGTATGCATTCTTAGGTAAAAACTTAAACATAGCTTCCTTGGTGAATACATTGGTGGCAAAATAGTCAGATACCTTTACTGACGGAGGGGTAATTTTTACAGGTATGCGCCCATTAGTAGCATCGAGGGCACGGAAACGAACATTGCTCATATAGTGATTGGATTTTTTTTAAAACGGCTCAAAAATACATTGAAAAAAAGGGCAATGTCAAGAAAAATATTGTTTTTTTTCAAACACCCCCCTAAAAAATAGAGTGTTTCACCAAAAATTAGTCAGTTTTTTCATCTACCCCCCCATTTTTTTCGGGGGTAACAGGATTTTCAACATTTTTTTGTGGTTGTTGTGATGGTGGCGGAGTTTGCATACTCTGCTCAATTTCGCGCTGCACACCATTCATAGCATCTTTAAACTCGCGGCTGGCACGGCCCAAGCCTCTGGCTAAGTCAGGAACTTTCTTTGATCCGAAGAAGAATAATACAAACACCATGATTACCAACAATTCGCCTCCACCAAGATTATCTAAAAACAAAAGCATGCCGTTCATATCTTAAAATTTGAGCAAAAGTAACTCAAATGCCCATGTTGAAACAATGAATATTTGTGTTTATTACCTTTCAGCCGATAAATTTTCCCATTAATACATTTTTATAGACTTTAATTAGAATATATCTTTTTTATTTGTTTCTAAATTAATTCATGCATGAATAGAACAGTATTTTTTTGGTTGATGCTATTGACAATTGCAACATCTTCCTGTAAGCACGAACCACAGGACTTAGCCATTGCAACCAATGACAGCACTGCCACTGAAGATTGCAGCAACGATACCATTTATTTTAAAAACATCATTCAGCCTATAATAAATGCCTCATGCGCCTATAGCGGATGTCATGATGCTGCAACTGCAGCAGATGGAGTTATTTTAGATACTTATGCCAACATTATCAGAACAGGAAAAGTGAAAGCCGGTAAACCCGAAGACAGCAAACTCTACAAATCACTTATTGAAAATGATCCTGATGATATCATGCCACCTCCACCGGGTTCACCATTGAGCAGCGTACAGATAAATGATATTTACCAATGGATAATGCAAGGTGCTAAAAACAATGAATGTTTGGGTTGTGATAGTGTTAATGTAACATTTTCAGGTAGTATCTTACCCATTATGCAAACCATTTGTCAGACCTGCCATAGTGGAATTGCACCATTGGGAAGTCTTTCATTGGTTTCTTATGATGATGTATCTGCTGTTGCAATGACAGGACAGTTGGTTGGCGCTATAACTCATGCAGATGGATATTTTACCATGCCTGATAAGGAAGATTCAACAAAATATATTCCTAACTGTAAAATAAAACAAATCATTAAATGGGTTAACGATGGTTACCCCGACAATTAACAAAGCATGAATAAAAGTTTAATTCTTATTTCAGGTATTTTTATTGCACTCGGCATTAGTAGTTGTTATTATGATGTAGAAGATGAGTTATATCCAAATACAGGCAACTGTGATACACTTAACATTACCTATTCACAAACAGTGGCACCAATTATAAGCAGCAATTGTAAAGTTTGTCATTCGGCATCTATGGCGCAGGGCAACGTTGTTATTGATACTTATGCAGCAATTAAGACCTATGTTGATAATGGAAAACTATTAGGGTCACTCAATCATGATTCGGGATATGAACCTATGCCAAAAAATCAAAATAAATTAAGTGATTGCAACATTAAAAAAGTTTCAATCTGGATTAATCAGGGAGCACCCAATAATTAGATATTAAAAAATGAAAAAATTTATTTTATGTGTATTAATGACAGGCATGTATTATACACAAGCACAAAATGTGTTTACAACCAATGCAGGTACAATTTCTTTCTTTTCAGAAGCACCGCTCGAAAACATTGATGCTACAAGCAAAAAAGGGCATTGCATTTTGAATGTTACAACAGGCGATATTGTTTCGTTAGTAGCTATCCGTTCTTTTAAGTTCGAAAAAGCGTTGATGGAAGAACACTTCAATGAAAAATATCTTGAAAGTGATAAATACAAAGATGCTGTATATAAAGGTAAAATTCAGGAGCCATTGATTACGGATAGAGACACTTCCTATCAGGTAACAATAAATGGAAATATTACTATTCATGGTATTGAGAAACCGGCAAATTATAAGGCAAACTACAGTTTTAAAGGAGGAGTTCCTGCAATTGAAGGTAGCTTTAATGTTGCCTTAAAAGACCACAATGTTGAAATTCCTAAATTAGTTATTCAGAATATTGCCGAAGTTGTTAAGGTAACTTGTAAATTTGAACTTGCTCCATATCAGAAGAAGGATTAAAAAAGAATTTATGCTAACGATTAAAAAACTGTTTTTTATTGGATTTACTTTTATCACACTGCATGCAACAGCTCAGGACGACCTGATGAAAATGCTCAATGAAAGTGGAGAGAAAGAAAAGAAAGAAGAAGTAACGGCAACATTTAAATCAACCAGACTCATTAACGGGCACAGTGTTGAAAATAATAAGCAAGGTGTATTGCAGTTAATGATCTTGCATCGTTTCGGGCAGATAAATAGTGGAGGTTATGAGTTTTTTGGTTTAGATAATGCTACCATGCGTTTAGGTTTCGACTATGGTGTTACCGACTGGTTAAACGTTGGAATAGGGCGCAGCACATTTGAAAAAATGTATGATGGATTATTAAAAGTTAAATTACTGAAGCAACGTAAAAGTGGAACACCGGTTACACTTACTGCCGTTGCATCCATGCAACTAAACTCATTAAAATTTACAGACCCTCAACGTAAAAATTATTTTTCTTCCAGGCTAACCTATTCCTATCAGTTGTTGGCAGCATCTAAACTTTCTAATGCGTTTTCTGTTCAGCTAATGCCAACACTCATTCACCGCAATTTAGTACCCACAGCTAATGAAAAAAATGATGTATTTGCATTAGGCGGTGGCGGAAGAATAAAAATTTCCAAGAGTATAGCATTTACTGCAGAGTATTATTATGTATTTCCTGATCAGATTAGCAGCACATATAAAAACTCACTTGCTGTAGGCTTTGATATTGAAACCGGAGGTCACGTTTTTCAAATTCATTTTACCAACTCACGCAGTATGGTAGAAAAAGGATTTATTGCCGAAACTACTGGCGACTGGCTTGATGGCGGTATTCATTTTGGGTTTAACCTTAATAGGGTTTTTACAGTTTATTACCCTAAGGAGCAGTAATATTCCTTGTGTTTATGGAATTAGCTTTGTAGGCTCATTCCATATAAAACCTACCCTATATTTTGTTCAATGATTCGCAGTAGTTGTGGTTTGTTAACAACACCGCTCTGCCGCCACAACACTTTTCCGGCTTTAAACAAGATTAATGTTGGTACTCCCTGTATCTCATAAGCTGCTGCAACAGCTGGATTTTTATCCACATCAATTTTAAGTATTACTGCTTTTTCGCCTACTTCATTTTTTACTTCATGCAGTATGGGTGCCATCATTTTGCAAGGTCCGCACCAGTCGGCAAAAAAATCAACCAATACCGGTTTACTGCCATTGATGATGTCATTAAATGTTCTGTTTTGTGTTGTTGTTTCCATTTTATTTATTGTAATATGCACTATACATCCAAACTAATTTTTCCTGCTCGCTGATATAATTACTCATCAATGCATTGGTGCCTTCGTCATCTGCATCTGCCGACATTCTTAAAATCTCGCGCTGTTTGATTAAAATAGTTTCGAAAGCATCTAAAATTGCTTTTATTGATCTTGAAGGGTCTGATACATTTTTGATTTCTTTCAGTTGCGATGCTTTACTGTAATCGCTAAAGGTATGCAGCGGTGTTTCATCTAAAGTTAAAATACGCTCTGCAATTTCATCAACCTTAACTAACAGGTTATTGTACAGTTCTTCAAACTTCAGATGCAATTCAAAAAATTTCTCACCTCTTATATTCCAATGCAATCCGCGGGTTGTCTGATAAAATACCATGTAATCTGCAAGCAGAAGATTAAGTTTTGCAGCAAGTTGTTTTGCCTGTTTTTTATTTATTCCTATGTTAATCATAATTAAGAACTTTTGTAAATCTTTAGATGCTAAATTAAAATTAAATCATAAATCAATAGCTGACTTAAATCATCACTTCTAATGAAGTATTGACAGTCCTAAACAAGGAAACGGAACTTTTGTTTTTATCTTAATTTTTAGAATTGAAAGAGTTTTCAATTCTTAGTTAAGCCATTGAATTTCTTTAATGGCTGAATTTTTTTTGAGAATATTAATAACTGATTCTATCGTTCCAGCATCAGCATGTTCGAGCTGAATTTGAAAAATCAAGTATTCGTTTGTTCTTGTAAAATTTAATGAAATTAATAATATGCCATTTTCTTTTAAAAGTGCTGTCAGAAATTCTGAATCACCAAAATCATGACTTGTAGTTATACGCAAACTTTTTTGTTTATATTTTTCAAAATACATTTTCTCTATAGGCTGAAGTCCCCATAAAATAATTATAGCAATAGCCGTTGCTACAGCAGCGGCTAGATACATGCCTCCTCCTGTTGCCAAGCCAATTCCTGCCACAGTCCATATTCCTGCAGCGGTAGTTAATCCTCTAATAGTTTCATTTTTCGAAAATAGAATTGCACCCGCACCTATAAAACCTATACCGGTGACTACTTGTGCTGCAATACGTGAAGGGTCAAGTGTTATATCAGGAGTTCCTAAGATGTCTGAAAATCCAAATGCAGATACCATCATCATCAGGCAGGAACCTACACAAACAAGCATGTGTGTACGCAAACCGGCAGCCCAATGCTTCCGCTCTCGTTCTAATCCTATAAGCGCACCAAAAAACGATGCTAATGAAAGCCGTATAATGATTTCTGAAACACTTATCATATTAAGGAAATAAACTACAGTTATTACATAAATAAATGTTTAAACAACCTATGTTTAACAGACCAAAAATAGATTTGTTTCAACAACTAAAATAAATCTAAAATCAGGACTAAACTTTTTATAGAAAGTAAAAACATATTAGAGAAATAGAATTACTGAATGATAATTTTTGTTGTTTGAAGAAAATCGCCACCATCAAGTTTTGCAAAATATATTCCTTTGGATAAATGAGATAAATCGAGTTTGTTTTGATATAAATTATTAATATTTGTAGTGGCAAATATTTTTTGCCCAGAAACATTAAATATTTCAATAGTTTTTATGTCCGCATCAATATTTATGACTCCTGATGTTGGATTTGGATATACAATTATAGGTTCATTATTTTGAAGTTCGGTTATTGATGTAGATGATGAAATGCTATATCCATACCAGGTGCCAATGGCATAATTAGCATCTTTTGAAACAAATAAATATCCATTTGCAATACTTAAAGATATTCCATTGTCACCTGAATCAAGCGGTAATGTTTGTATAAGTGTTCCGGTGAGATTATAGGAATATACATTTCTTGTTACAGCATCCCAAGTATAAATATGACTTGAATCAACAGCAACCGCAGCTTCGCCACCATAATTTCCTAAACCATATAAAAGACCTGACAAGGTGTTTATTACAGAACCTGTAGTGAAATCATGAATACGTAATGTTCCCTGAAAGAAGTCATAAAATTTTGTTCCATCAGGAGATATAGCAAATGAGGCTTGACTATTTTGCATTGCACCTGAAAACAAAGTTGTAAATGCTCCGGTAACTAAATCTGTAATTTTAACTATATCTCCTCCATAAACCGATGCATATAAAAAGCCATCAGTAAAATTATATGACAGACCTCTGCCATCAATGCCAATTGAAAAGGTTTGAAGTAAAACACCGTTTAAATCAAATTTATTTATCTGACCATTTGAAGCACTACCACCATTTATGGTATAATAATATGTACCATCAGAGGTAATATGCATATTATGATTATATGGACTTTCAGTAAATGAAAATGCCGGAGCAGTTGATTGTATTTTAGAAGTATTGTTCGAAATAAATTCTGTGGCCAAGTTTTGTATTGGTTTATCATGCGATGAGTCAAACCTTAAAACTGCATTATTAGTTTTTCTCAGATTTTGTGAAAATCCAGTTGTTATTCCAACAGTCATGAATAATAAAATGTAAAATAATTTTTTCATATTTATAAAGATTAAAAGTTTATCAATAATAAATTTATAAGAATAATTTTATCCTACTAAATTAAATAATACAATTGGATTCAACAAACTTTTAATCAATGAGGAAGTCTATCTCGGAATTTACCATACACCCATGTTCCGGCAACGGCACTTAATAAACTCACAACAATTACAGTAGCACCAGAGCCAATTGTAGCAAACAGTGGTCCGGGGCATGCACCTGTAATAGCCCATCCCAATCCGAAAAGTAGCCCACCCCAAATTTGCCCTTTATTAAATTCTTTTGGATGTAGGGTTATTTCTTCTCCATAAATTGTTTTAATGTTGAATTTACGAATAAGCCAAACAGACAAAGCTCCAACAACAACAGCACTTCCAATGATACCATACATGTGGAATGATTGAAGCCTGAACATTTCCTGTATTCTGAACCACGATACCACTTCTGCCTTCACTAAAATAATTCCAAACAGAATTCCCATAAGGCTGTATTTTAAGTTATGCTCCCAACTATGTTCAAGATGACTTTCGTTTACACAAATTGTATCTAATGAACGTGTTTCAAAATCTGTGTTTTGTTCTTTTTCTAAAGTAACTTCTGTTTTCATAATATTAATTTCAGAGTGAAAGTATATAAGGTAAAATTAAATTAGCCATTATAAAACCACCGGCCATAAAACAACAGGTGGCAATGAGCGAGGGCAATTGCAGCGTTGATAATCCCATAATAGCATGTCCGCTGGTACAGCCTCCCGCATATCGGGTTCCAAAGCCAACTAAAAATCCTCCTACAACCATCATAATAAAACCTCTTAATGTGAACAGACTATTCCAGTTAAATAAATCTGCCGGAACCAAACCACTAAAATCGGTTATACCTTTTTCATTTAGAGATGCTGCTAATGAAGGATTGATATCAACTTTAGTAGATGCAGAGAGTAAATTCACAGCTAAGAATCCACCAGCCATTATTCCGGCAACAAAAAATAAATTCCACCTTTCTTTTTTCCAATCATATTTAAAGAATGGAATGTTTGATGGCATACAGGCAGCACATACATGACGGAATGAAGAACTGATTCCAAATGATTTGTTTCCAAGTATAAGTAATGCAGGCACAATGAGTCCTATCAGAGGGCCTGCAACATACCAAGGCCATGGTTTAAGAATTAATTCAAGCATAGTTTAAAATAAATTTAGTGTTAAGTAATAATATTTAAAATAAAGTTTATTGTAAAGAGAAATGAAATGAAAACACAAATTGAAATGAAAGGGTTTAATTATTTCAATAAAGTTTCTTTAAGAATAATATAAACACCCATTATTAATACAAACCATCCAAATGCAGGTTTTAATTTTTCGTTAGAAACATTTTTCGAAAACATACTGCCGGTAATAATTCCTATGATAGCAATAGCAGAAAAAGTTAACAGAAATTTCCAGTCTGTTTTCTCACTATGTAAAAGGCTAACCGTAAAACCCAATAAAGAGTTGGTTGCAATAATCAATAACGATGATCCAATTGCTTTTTTCATGGGCAAATGCGCCAACAATACTAATGCAGGCACTATTAAAAATCCTCCACCTGCACCTACTAACCCTGTAATTGTGCCAACAACAAACCCTTCAATTATAATTAATGGATAATTGTATTGCACTTTATCATAATCGGGTTTTTCTTTTTTCTTGCGAATCATAGAGAATGATGCCAGCAACATGATAACAGCAAACAACAACAGTAGTGCAATGGGTTTTGTTATCTGTAGTGTTCCAATGTTGAATAAATGCTGAGGTATTGCAGGTACAATAAATGCTCTTGTAATGAATACAGCAATAATTGATGGAATACCAAATAGCACTGCGGTTCGCAGATGAACATTTCCCATTCTGATATGATTAAACGATCCTATCAAACTTGTAAAGCCAACAATAAAAAGCGAGTAGGCTGTTGCTGTAACCACATCTATAGAAAATAAATAAACCAATATAGGCACTGTTAAAATGCTGCCTCCACCACCAATTAATCCCAACGACAATCCCATAAGTATTGCACATGCATATCCAAAAATTTCCACCACCTTATTTTAGAATTTTAATTGTGACGGCAAAGGTCTGATAAAAATCATAACTGTAATGCAACTTCAGTTACATTAATTTAAATAGTGTTTTTTAATATACAATAAATATTTTCATGTTATGTATTAAAAAAATCTCCTTCTTACTTAAACAACAATCTAAAAATATCGGTTAATTCAATATTTTGTCATTACAAAATAGAGTTAGATGCTTATTCTTGGTGCTTTAAATATTTATCAAAATTTTTAACTTTCTAACCTTCGTACTTTCAAAACTTACATGTAATCTCACTACAGCTGAGTGGAATTTTTGCTTTTGGATTTTTGTCCTCAAAGAATTTCTTAGGTATTATTTGAAATAAATATTGAAGTGCATTCGTCAGTCCCGTATCATTATTAGCCTCTACAATAATGGCAGGTCTTTTAATTTTAATTCTGTAACCGGCATTTCCTAATGCTGCATCATTTATTTTTTTCAGATTAATTGCATTTTCAAATGTTCCTTCGCGCATAGCATTCACAATGGCAAGGTGTAAACCTATACTATCTTTTAATTGTGTGCAATAAACCCTCGCTGCTGCATCACCCGTTACCCATGCAGGACCTTCTACTATTGCTATTTTACGATGCAAAATAAAGATGCCGGACTGCGGAATAATACTTTGCGGTTTTGGAATATTATTGTTCGTATCCTGTGCAACTGTAGTTCCGTAGGAGAAAAGTAAAAATAATTGAACAACTAATTTTTTCATGGATGCTAAAATAAAATTACTGTTTATTTAGAAATCCACGATAATATCAATTTATGAACATATCACATTCAAGAATACTGATAAATGTTCTTTAAAGATAACACACCTTTGTTATTTTTGCACTTATGAACAGACCAATCAGAGTATTAATTTCCAAAGTAGGCCTCGATGGTCACGATCGTGGTGCAAAAGTTATAGCTTCTTTTCTTCGTGATGCAGGCATGGAAGTTATTTACACCGGCCTTCGTCAAACACCACAAATGGTTGTTAACACAGCTTTGCAAGAAGATGTTGATGTTATTGGTGTTTCAATTCTCTCTGGCGCACACCTGACTGTATTTCCCAAAATTATGGAGTTGCTCAAAGAAAAAGGAATGACCGATGTACTTGTTACAGGGGGAGGCATTATTCCTGATGCCGATATGAAAAAACTAAATGATATGGGTGTGGGCAAACTGTTTGCTCCGGGTACAAACACCAATGAAATTGTTGAGTACATTAACCAATGGGTTAAACAAAACAGAAAAGACTAATAAACTCTTGCTCTTTCTGTTTTTGAAAACGGATGATATCCCGAACCCTTAAACTGCACTTTAATACTTTTTGTCTTTATAAGGTTTAATGCACTGTAAAAGGCATAAAGTGTTTTACGAATGTTTCTTTTTGCCCATGTATTTTCTTTTCTGCGAATTATTTTTTCATAAACCTGACGATAGGTTTTTTTGTGAAAAGTATATAGTTCGTCCAATACATTGAGTTCTAAAAAATATCTGCTTCGTATGTGTGCAAAAATGGCAGAGCGTTCATTTCGGTTATATTGCGAGAAAAATAAATGCTGATGATTGGGAACATTTGTTTTGTTCAGACAATGTATCAGCCACACATATTCAAAATTCAGATGCTGGCTGGTAACTTTTATTCCTCCACTGTTAATGGTACACTCGTTCAACACCTCTTTTTCATTCATAAACTGAATGCCTTTTCTTACAAAGCCATAGATTAGTTGAATTTGTATCCATTGGCCATTACTCAATTTCAGATGAATGAAATTGTAAAAGGGTTTTTCTTCTAAACGCACTCTTTTTAAATAAGGCGAAAATTCAAGCACCGTAAGAATTTTGCGTGTATCTTCCCGGTTAATTGCAATCTGAATAATATCTTCAGCAATCTCTTCGGGATGCGAAACAGTTAATCCCATTGCGGCATATCTGATGTCGCTGATACGCTCAAAAAAGTGATTTAAGAATTTTGCTTTATCCCCCATAAAAATTAAATCAATAAAACCATAATGCTGCTTTTTTCATCATTCTTGGCATAAACCTGATTTCTGCCTCTGCTTGTTCACGTCTGCGAATTTGTTTTACCTTACCCGAAGTTTGCATGCCGGAGTGGTTCATGGTTTCCGTCATGCCATTAATAATCATAAATAGGTTCTCAACCTGAAAATCTTTTTTCATTTGCGATGCATACTCAAGCTGATCGAATGTGGCACTGTTTGCTTTAATAACAAACATGTTTAAATCACTCATTTTCATCAACGGAACAGCATCCATATAATTACTGGTTTCGGGGGTATCAAATATCACGTAATCGTATAACGTTTTCATATCTGCAAGAATGTTGCCAGTTTTATCGTTTATAAGAAGTGTGTTTACGCCATGGGCAAGATATCCGGCACTTAGCAGATCAACATTTTCATAATTGGTTATTTGTACTGCCTGATGTAGATTTTTATCATCGTCAATAACCTGAGCAAAACTGTTTTCTTCCTCATTACCAAGTGTGTTTTTTAATGAAGGATTTATAGGATTCATATCAATTAACAATGCTTTTTTACCCAGCTTGCCCATAGCCTTAGCTAAATTTTCGGCAACAGTAGTTTTTCCTTCACCGGCTTTTGCTGATGTTATAGTTATCATCTGCACAGGCTGTTTATTTCCAAGCATGAGTATTTTAGTACAGAGTGTCATAAACGACTCACTGAAATCATGATTTTTACCACCGGCTTCAATATTGGCGATAAAAGGAATGTCTGTAAATTTTTGCAGGTCTTTTCTATTGCTGATTTTTATTTTCAATAGCGGCTTAACAGCAGTAACTAAAGCACCAAACAATAGTGATGCAAGCAATGCCAGCGACCAAACTTTTGCTGCATTTGGACTGATAGGTGATGTAGGCATTTTTGCCTCATTTAAAATGTATGATGATGGTGGCAATACAGGAGCCTCTACCATAGCCTCAGCTCTTTTCTGAATCAGAAAATCATAAAGCTTAGTATATAAATAAATGCTTCTGTTTAGTTGCTGTAGTTTTTCTTCTGTCTGAGGTAAATTTTGAATTCTGTCTTTAGCAGAAACAATAGCTGCTGCAAGGGTTTCTTGTCTGATGGTCAGTTTTTTTCTTGTATTGCGAATACTCTCCGCAAGCATTTCTTTAAGCGAGCTTATTTCCTTATCAACTTTTGAAAGGTCTGCACCTTGCTCTAACAGTTGCTGACGCTCGGCAACTTTATCATTCAGCTTCAGATATGTTTCTGTATAAATAATATCTGTAATGGTTCCATACTCCGGTGAAATGGTGTTCACATTTCTGTTCTTGCGCATATAATCACTCAGATTATCTAAGGCAGCTAATTGCATATCTGCTTCTACCTTCTGAATCTGTAGTTGACTAACAGTGTTTAATACTGCTCCCGCCTGCTGTGGCATTTCATAGGCATTGTTTACACTTTGAAAGTGTGACAACTCGCGTTGTGCATTATCCAACTCCTGCGAAACACGGTCAAGTTGATTATTGATTAGCTGCACATTGGCTAAGGAATGTGATTCGTTTGCCTGTTGTCCGGCATTGCCATAACCTTTAGAGACAGCACTTGCTATACGATATGCCTTAGCAGGGTTAGCGCTTTGGCTGTTTAGTTTTATAACACCACCATCTTCAATAGAACAACTCAGATTTTGCTCAGCAATTTTGTTAGCTAAGCGGCTGTCAGAATAAATGGTAAATGAAACTTCATCTTTATCATCAAGCAAATTCAGATAAGGCGTTTTTTCAATGGTTACAGCAAGCGATCCAAGGTCGAGCAATTCATTATAGCTGCCTCGTTTTTGTTGATGCCCTGCCTGATCATCATATTCAAGTATGTAGGTTTTTTCACCATCGCGTTGCAGACTAAAACTTTGCTGACTGAACGACTCATCTTTTAATTTATATGAAATATTTACAGGCTTATTGTCAAAACATTCTGATGTCTGAAAGTTTTTAGTTACAAAATATTCTACGTTCAGCCCCATTCCTTTTACAGACTGTTGAATTGTTTTGGGTGAACGAATCATTTCTGCAGCAATGGCAGTTGACTGTTTATCGGGGTTAATATTTTTTAAGATAGCCTGCGATTCATAAACCTTAGGCATTAAAAACAAATAGGCTGAAGCGCCAACACTACCTGCCAAAAGGCAGCCAAGAAACAATCGTTTGTTTGACCTGATACTAAGCATGGCACGTTGTGACCAAAATGATTTTGTTGTCATCTTTACTGAATTTTATAACCTCTATACAAGGAAAAAGGCTATTAGGTTACATTACATTCTGTATTGTAAATTAATATGCCGATTGTTGTAACCATTTTATGTATTAGGCGTTAAAGGCAGCCCAAATACCCGGGAGTCAAGAGCGGTATTAATTTCTTCATGTGTTTTAGCTCTATCATTAACAGTTAAATTAAAGTATGATTCATCATTTTTTGCATTAAGTAAAAAAATCTGTTACGTTTGCTGAAAATAAAACTATGCACAAACGATATATCTATTTAACCTCTGTCATAGCCGGATTGTTGCTCACCGGTTCATGTAGTAATAAGTCTGGTGAAGAAAACAAAGAGCAGACTACAGAAACAAAAGATACCATGCCGGTTAGTGAGGTAGCAACTTTTCAGTTTACCTACACCATTGCCAACCTGCCTCCACCTATGCAGGTATTAGATGAGTTTAGTAAATCAAAACTTGAAGTAAACACTGCATTACTCAATTCAGCAGATAATGCCGACAAATACATGACATCTCTTAAACAAGCCATGAACTACGGGATTTATGGTGTTGATTTGGGTTATTTGGTTGTTAACAACAGAACCCTTGATGCCATTAAGTATTACAACACAGCAAAGAATCTTGCTGCACAATTAGGCATGGAGGAAACATTTAATCAGTTTGTAAATCGTTTTGAAACAAACAGCAACAATCGTGATTCTCTGACTCGTGTTATTGATGATGCATACTCTGCAACTGATGCTTATTTACGCAGCAACAAAAGGTTGGAGACTGCCAGTCAGGTACTTGCCGGAAGCTGGCTCGAATGTCAATATCTTACCGTAAAATCATTGCTTACAGCAACCAGAAATGCCGACAATGAAATATTGTATAAAAGAGTATGGGAGCAACGTTTGTATCTTGACAACATTACGAAATTGTTAAGTGAGTTTGCCGATAGTGATGATTCAAAGAAAATAAAATCAGACTATGAAGCCTTACTAGCTATTTATAAAGAACCTGCAGACGAAAAACAAATAGACAATGCGTTCTTAACCCGATTGGCATCAGGTTTGGAAAAAGCACGTCAGAATATTGTAGAATAAAATAATTAAGTCTAAAACCAAGCAGCCGTTTCAGTTAATGAGGCGGCTTTTTATTTTTTCTATCGGTAAAGAAAATTCGCTAAAAATTATGGTTTTGTATTTTCTATTCTGATACCAGCATCCATAATTCCCGGAAGTGGATTTACACGCATTGCCTGTATCAGTTCAAAATGATAGTTACCTTTTTGAGGGAATCTGAAATTTTTGCGAAACAAATAACGATTGGAATATAAATCACCAATGCCTTTGCCAAGCCAGGCCCCGTCAGGAGTAGCTAAAGTTATTTCAACTGTATCGCGTAAATGCTGTCCTTGTGGTAAATGTGTGTTAACAAACAAAAACAAATTACTGAAACGATAGTTACCCTGATTACGCACATTAATGTACATGTTATAAGCAGTGACGGTATCATCAATGTTGACATCAAAACTTATTGGTTCAGAAAAATCCCAATTGCTTCCTTTTATGGATTTGTTTTCTTCATAATGATATTGCTTATTACAGGAAGCAGATACCAAGATTAAAACGCTTGCAATTAAATAGCTAAGAAGGCTTTTTCTGTTGGCCATTGTTAGTTTGTTGATTAGGCTGTGAAGGTTTTTTCTTCTTCTTTTTCTTCTTTCTCTTCTTATCCATTCTGGTAAGACTATCTTGTCCAACCATGTCGGCATAATCCGGCTCTTCTACCTCTTCTTCTACAGGAAGACCACTCTTCAGATCAGCCGGCTTTTGGTTTTCTTTATTGAGTGCAATAATTTCTTTTACTCTGTCAACAGGAATCATTACCCATTTATCTGCACTGGGTTGGTAGTATTCGCCATCTTTTAAATTAGGAATTAGTTCATACCACATAATGCGTTTAAAAATATCTGTCTTTCTGTGTAATGCTTTTCCTGCTTCAGTAAAAATAGCAGTACCTTGTTCAGGAATATCTTTAAGGGCATCCATATAACTGTCCAACTCAAAGTTGAGACAGCATTTTAGTTTACCACACTGTCCGGCAAGTTTTACAGGATTGATGGATAGATTCTGATATCGTGCCGCTGATGTACCAACAGTTTTAAAACTTGTCATCCATGTAGAACAGCAAAGCTCTCTTCCACACGAACCTATTCCACCAAGACGTCCTGCTTCTTGTCTGAGACCAATCTGCCTCATATCAATTCTCACCTTAAATTCTTCATGTAGTTTTTTAATCAACTCACGAAAATCAACACGTTCTTCTGCAGTATAAAAAAAGGTAGCCTTCTTACCATCACCCTGATATTCTACATCACTAAGTTTCATCTTCAGACCCAGCTGCAATGCAATCTTACGTGCACGGTGCATGGTTTGATGTTCTAATTGTTTTACCTGCTCCCACTTTTCAATATCGCCTTGTTTAGCCAGTCTGTACAGTTGCTTAATCTCCGGAGCACCACTTTCGAAACCACGTTTTTTAAGTTGAAGTTTAACCAACTCACCTGTCATGGTGACGGTGCCAATATCATGTCCGGGATTTCCTTCAACGGCAACTATATCTCCGGCTTTAAGTATGTGTCCGTCTGTATTTCTGAAATATTCTTTTCGGGTTCCTTTAAACTGCACTTCTACTACGTTGAATGGAATATGTCCCGGTGGAAACTCCATATCACTAAGCCAGTCGTAAACATTCAGTTTATTGCAACTGCCTGTTCCGCATGAAGTGCAACCTGTACTTTTTGTATTTGTATTTATTGTTTCGGTATTCATTAATCAATCAAAATTTCATGTGCAAAATGCGATGCATTCTGAACGACAAATCTAAAAATAATATTTTTGGATTGGCATTGCGCTCAATATGATAAATAGCTTCTTCAAGTGTTTTTGCAAAAGGCTCAATGTTTTCAGCATTTATCATCTTGCTGAATTTTTCGAAACCATTAAACGTTGCATCTGTATATCTTGAATGATTTATACCTGACATGTTGGTAATTAAACATTCGCGGACAGTGCCCAGACTAAAATTTAAAAAGTTCTTTTGTGCATCGCGCGATAGTTTTGATATGTCTTCAATCCAACTGTATAGTCCTTTATAATTTATTCCAAATTTATAGCACATACGCATCCACTCAATAAAAGAAAGTTCCATTTGTCCGGACAAATTTTCCTGACTCATCAAAGCCTGCAACTCTGTTAAATCATTACCCGAAAGATGAACCATATTGCGGGCTTTGTTTATATCAAGGTTATAATTTTCGCAGGCATACTTTATCAGCGAATCATTATCTATAATCGGAATTTTTATCAATTGTGTACGCGAAAGTATGGTTGGTAATATACCATCATAACGTTCGGTGATAAGAATAAACACAGTGTTTCCCGGTGGCTCTTCAATTATTTTAAGAAGCTTATTACTTGTTGCACTGTTCATTCTGTCGGCATGCCACATGATGAGCACTTTGTGTTTGCCTTCAAAACTTTTTAAATAAAGTTTATGTACAATAGCAGTACTTTCCTCAGTAGCTATTATTCCTTGCTTTTTTTCAATACCTATGGTATCATACCAATCTTGCAGAGAAAGGTATGGGTTTTTGAGACATGCAGTACGCCACTGCTCAATAAAATCATCTGTTTTAGGTTTTTTAATATCATCAATAGTATTTACAGGAAGTGCAAAATGCAAATCGGGATGCGTAAGTTTTGCATACATGCGGCAACTGTGACATGTTCCGCAGCTATCGTCTGTGGCGGCATTTTCGCAGTTAATTAACTGAGCAAAAGCAATTGCTAAAGGTAGTGTACCACTTCCGGTATTTCCCATAAAAAGCATGGCATGTGGAATACGATTCTCACCTGCCATTTTCAACAACAACTGCTTGGTGTCTTTTTGTCCTACAACTTCTTTAAACTGCATAGTGCAAAAGTAAGATAACAGAAGATGTTAACCTATGATGTTTTCAGAAATAATAAACAGTTAACCTATGTAATATACAATATAGTCAATTGCGATTTTGTAATTGTAGCAAAACAACAAGTTTTGATATTGCAATAAGTCATAGAATTAACAGACAGTAGTTATCTTTGCAGCGAAAATTACTCATAACGATTATGCTAACAGTAGATGATTTTAATTTTAACGGAAAACGAGCTTTAGTGCGTGTTGATTTTAATGTTCCTTTAGACAAAGCAACTTTTGCTGTGACTGACAATACACGTATTAAAGCAGCTGTGCCTACCATAAAAAAGATTTTGACAGATGGTGGCAGCGTAGTACTGATGAGTCATTTAGGACGTCCATTAAAAAAGCTGAAAGATGATGGTACTGTTGACACAAAAAAATTTACTTTAAAACATACGGTTAGCGAAGTGTCGAAGTTAATGGGGGTTGATGTGAAATTTGCTTCTGACTGTATTGGTGCAGAAACATCTTCTCTTGCCTCAAAACTTCAACCGGGTGAAGTGCTTTTATTAGAGAATCTGAGATTTCATAAAGGCGAAGAAAAAGGCGATGAGGAATTTGCCAGGCAGTTAGCTGCATTGGGTAATGTTTATGTTAATGATGCATTTGGAACAGCACATCGTGCACATGCCAGCACTGCCATTATAGCCCAGTTTTTTCCTGGTGCAAAAATGTTTGGTTATGTTATGGCTAATGAAATAAAAAATGCAGAGCGTATTATGCGCAATGCTGAGAAACCTTTTACAGCCATAATGGGTGGAGCAAAGGTTTCTGATAAAATACTCATCATTGAACAACTGATGTCACGCTGCAATCACATTTTGATTGGTGGTGGCATGGCATACACTTTTTTTAAAGCAATGGGAGGCAACATCGGAACATCACTTTGTGAATCGGATAAGTTAGATCTTGCAAAACAACTTTTAGAACGCGCCAAACAATCAGGTGTTCAGTTTCATTTACCATTCGATTCTGTACTTGGTGATAAGTTCGATAATGATGCACAAACATCTATTAGTGATAATATGAATATTCCTGATGGGTGGATGGGCTTGGACATTGGACCCAAAGCAATTACTGCGTTTTCAGAAATCATCAGTCAGAGTAAAACCATTTTATGGAATGGCCCAATGGGAGTTTTTGAAATGGAAAAATTTGCTGCAGGAACAAAAGGTATTGCTGATGCAATTGTTAATGCAACTTCAAAAGGGGCTTTTTCATTAATTGGCGGAGGCGATTCTGCAGCAGCAATCAACAAATTTGGTTTAGCTGATAAAGTAAGTTATGTCTCCACAGGCGGAGGCGCTTTATTGGAATATTTTGAAGGCAAAGAATTGCCGGGTATAAAAATGATTCAGTCGTAAATTTATTGTAATAGAATTAACAAAGGTCAATGCTAATACAGCAGGACAAATCACACTACAATTAGACCTGAGCAAAGTAGCTAAAGGTGCATACATACTGAATGTACAAACCAATGGCAGCAACAAGCAGGTGAGAGTGGTAGTGGTGTAGAAATTAATTTTAAATTTTATAAAGCGAGGTTGTTTTTATTTAAGACAACCTCGCTTTTTTTATTCAATATTTTAAAAGTGATTTTATACTTATAGATAAGAGTCTATAATTACATAATTGTTTTATAGACAATAATCTATGATTTATAGATTTTCATTAAAACTCCTAAAAAAATATCATAAAAAGCTTTAGGAATTAATCTTTAATGAATAATATTGAAACCGAATTACCAAAACCGAACAAATAGAAAATGATTTTTTACAGTCTTTTTCCGAATTTTTTAGTTGCTGAATGCAAATTTCGGTTTTGTAAAAAAAATACTTGACAACAAAAATCAATTAGTTTAACCAAAATCAAATTATCATGCTAAAAACGCAACACAAAAAAGAAAGATCTGTCTCTTGTTGGAGATGGATAATGTGTTTCATGTTTCTGATAGGAATGTGGACTACGGGCGCACATGCGCAAACAATTACAATTGGAACAGGTACTACTACTACTACCGGTAATGGAACTCCTATTTATCGTTCGAGTAGTACAAGTTCTTTTCATCACAGTAAGTCAATACAATTACTGACTGCGGCTCAATTATCAGGTGCTGGTCTTACTGCTGGAGCAAATATTACCGGATATGGTTATAATAAACAAAACAACGGACAACCTGCCGGTGCTAACGGATGGACAATTAATGTTTATTTAAAAAACTCATCTGCTACAACCTTAGCCAGCGGTACCAGTTGGTCCACCATGATTAGTGGAGCTGTATTAGGATATACAGCAACTATTACATCAAGTAACATGCCTTCGGCAACAGGATATTGGGTATGGCCTATTTCTGGATTTACTTATACCGGTGGGGCAATTGAATGTTATATAGAGTGGTTTCCTGCAACAGCTATGGCATCTCCATATACCACAAATTCATTTACATGGCAATATACAACTTCTGGCAATCAGGCTATGGGAACAAGCAGTAGTACTGCTATTCCTTCCAGCCAGTCATCATGGACTACCCAAGCAAGATTTTACAATACTCAAATAGATTATACAACAGGCCCTTGTACTGGAACACCTTCACCGGGTAATACTACAACATCAGCAAGTCCTGTTTGTCCAAGTGCTACTTTCTCTTTAGGATTACAGAATCCTACAACTGGCAGTGGCGTAACATATCAATGGCAATCATCACCTGATAATATTACATATACTAATATCAGTGGAGCTACCAATGCTGCTTATTCTTTAACACAATCTGCCGATACATGGTATCAATGTATTGTTACCTGTACTAACAGTGGTCAAACTACTACTTCAACACCATTACAAGTTACTACAAATCCATTTTACAACTGTTATTGTGCTTCCGGAGCTACATCAACAGCAGACGAAGAAATTTTTGGTGTTACTGTTGGATCAATGAGTAATTCATCAACCTGTACAACTACTGCTTGTGGGACAGGATCGGTAAACTCTAACTATTCAAATTATAAGGGTTGTGTAACCGGACCTACAGTTTCTCAAGGTGACAATGTGCCTTTTTCATTAGATTTAGGTTATTGCGGCAGCTTTGCTTATAGCAATATGGCAGCAATTTACATAGATTACAATCAGAATGGATCATTTGCAGATGCAGGCGAGCAAGTATATACCAAACCTTATGCAGCAGGTGCCCTACCAAGCTTAGTAGTTACAGGAAGTTTTATTGTACCATTTACAGCCTTAACAGGCACAACAGGCATGCGTATTGTTTACGTAGAAAGTAGCTCAATCAGTTCGTGTGGTACTTTTTCGTGGGGAGAAACAGAAGACTATAATATCACTATTACAGCATCTACCAACTGTTCAGGTACGCCTGCACCCGGCAATACATTGGCAGATCAAACTTCTGTTTGCGGTGGTCAGACAATTAATTTGACTTTACAAAATAGCGTTACAGGCTCAGGCGTTACCTACGATTGGCAATCATCACCTGATGGTGTAACCTGGACTAGTACAGGTGGAACAAACCCGTTTTATTCAACAACACAAAATTCAGCTACATGGTATCAATGCGTAGTTACTTGTACCAATAGTGGGCAGAGTGCTACTTCAACAGCTGTACAGGTTTTGCAAAATCCATTTATGTCTTGTTACTGTGCATCAGGTGCAACATCTACTGCAGATGAAGAAATCTTTGGTGTAACGGTTGGATCTATGAGCAATAGCTCAACTTGTAGCACTATAGGTTGTGGAACAGGTTCAGGCGTTGGCTATGCAAATTATAAAGGCTGTTTAACCGGTCCTACAGTATTTTTAGGTGATTTGGTACCTTTCTCATTAACATTAGGGTATTGTGGCAGCTATGCGTATAGCAATACAGCAGCAATATATATTGATTACAACCAAAATGGTTCGTTTGCAGATGCAGGTGAAACTGTTTATACAAAGCCTTATGGTTCCGGTACAGTACCAAGTTGGGTTGTTTCAGGAAACTTTACGGTGCCAATGACTGCAACAACAGGTACAACTGTTATGCGAATTGTTTATGTTGAAAGTAGCACAATCAGTCCTTGTGGAACATTTTCATGGGGTGAAACAGAAGACTATGAAATTAATATAATAGCACCTACTCCATGTAGTGGTACACCAGCGCCTGGTAATACACTTTCTGATCAGACAACGGCATGTTCAAATACAACCATTAATTTATCACTTCAGAATATAGTTGCTGCTTTAGGTATTACCTACGACTGGCAATCATCTCCTGATGGTGTAACCTGGACAAGTACCGGTGGAACACAGCCATTTTATTCAACTACCCAGTTTACGGCAACCTGGTATCAATGTGTTGTTACTTGCTCTAACAGTGGATTGAGTGGAACTTCTACTCCGGTTCAGGTAACTATGAGTCCATTTTATAATTGCTACTGTACTAGCGGACTTGGCGGAAGTTGCTCAATAAACTCGCTTTCAAGTGTGGCAATTGCAACAACAACATTAAATAATGTCACTGGTGGATGTACGGGAACATATAATTCATTTCCGGCATCTGGAAATACAACAGCAAGTTTGGTTCCCGGTGTTCCATATACCATGACTGCAGGTTGCATTTCCGGTAGCAATACGCAGGTAGCTATCTGGATTGACTATAACCAGAATGGAATTTATGAAACAACAGAATATACATTAATCAATGGAAATATTCCAAGTGGAGGAACTGGACCAGGATCGTTTACAATTCCATTAACTGCATTAAGCGGCTCAACAGGAATGCGTGTACGTAGTGACTGGCAGGGAACAACAGCATGGACAAGTGCAGATGCTTGCACCAATCGTACCTGGGGCGAAACAGAAGATTATACTATTACAGTTTTGGTTCCAAACTCATGTACTGGCACACCTGCAACATCTGTTACAACAGCATCTGTTGCAAGTGTATGTCCTGGAGGAAGTGTGAATTTAGCTACCAATCCATTTTATACCGATGGTGGTTTGACATTTGATTGGCAGAGCTCAACTGATGGAATAACTTATTCTTCGACAGGTGTTACTACACAAAATTACAATGTAACCGGATTCTCTGTAACTACATGGTATCAATGTGTTGTTACTTGCACCAACAGTGGATTAAGTACTACTTCAACTCCTGTTCAGGTTACATTAAATCCATTCTATAATTGCTATTGTACTGCAAACCTGCACTCATTCAGTACGCCTTGTATAGATGAAATTGATTTAAATACATTGAGTAATAACACTGCAGCAGCAGGATGTGCGTTGCCTGCATATTCCTATCAGTCAGCTACAACAACGGTTCTAAAAGGAAGCACATATACCTTCACAAGAACAGCGTCAGGAACTGGAGTATGGACAGGCTTATGGATAGACTATAATCATAGTGGAACGTTTGATGCAAGTGAATATATTCAGGTATCGTCAACTTCTACAGCAACATTGGTCAACAGTATTTCATTGACGATACCACTTACTGCATTGGATGGCAATACAGGAATGCGTATCCGTCAACGCACAGTTAATATGACAGCAACTGATGCTTGTACTCAGAATTTTGGATCAGGTGAAACAGAAGATTACACAATCAATATTCAAACACCAGCACCATGTAGTGGAACACCAGCAGCAGGAAATACAGTTTCGTCTGCACCTTCAGTTTGTACAAGTGTTGCATTTAATCTTTCAATATCTACAAGTTATAATTTGGCGGGAATTACTTATCAGTGGCAGTCGTCAACAGATGGAATTACTTATACCAATACTTCAGGAACATTGCCAACCTACTCAGCAACTCAATCTGTGGCAACATGGTATCAGTGTATAGTAACATGTACTAATAGTGGTCTGTCTATAACAACTACTCCTGTACAGGTAACTATGAGTCCATTCTTTAATTGCTATTGTGCTTCTTCAGCTACTTCTACAGCCGATGAAGAAATATTTGGTGTGACAGTTGGTTCTATGACTAATACATCTACTTGTACAACCACTGCATGCGGAGCAGGTTCAACTAACCAAATGTATTCTAACTATCATGGTTGCGTAACACCGGCTACTATCATTCAGGGAACATCAGTACCTTTCTCACTCGATTTAGGTTATTGCGGTGCAACTGCATATAGTAATACAGCAGCAATTTATATTGACTTCAACCAAAATGGTTTGTTTACAGATGCAGGCGAAACAGTTTATACCAAACCTTATGGTGCAGGAGTTGTGCCAAGTTCGGTTTATACAGGCAATTTTACAGTTCCGATGACAGCTGTTCCCGGTACAACAGGAATGCGTATTGTTTATGTAGAAAGTAGTGTAGTAAATCCATGCGGAACATATTCATGGGGTGAGACAGAAGACTATGACATAGTTATTGCAGCAGCAGCAGCATGCTCCGGAACACCGGCAGCAACAATCAGTGGTCCTTCAAACACTTGTGCAGGCGTTCCTTTTAACCTTAATGCAGGTCCTGTGGGCTTTAGTGGATTAAGTTACTTGTTCCAAGTTTCTACTAATGGTGGAGTTACATGGACTGATTTAGGTATTGCTAGTGCTAATAGTATTTATACCATCAGCAGCCAAACAGTTACCAGTCAGTATCAGGTAATAGTTACTTGTTCTAACAGCAGCAGTAGCGATACATCAGCTGTTATTACTGTAACACAGAATCTCCCTAGTGCATGTTATTGTGTACCTACAACAACTGGAGCAACAACCTATAACATCATTAACTTTACAACAACAGGTGGTTTGGCAAATATTAACAACAGCAGCACAGGTACAGCAAATTATGAGAACTTCAGTGCAATGACAGCAACTGTTAATCCAGGTTCATCATTTAACTATAGTATTGATGTAGCTGGAGGTAGTAATTATGGTCGTGCCATCTGGATTGACTTTAACGAAGATGGAGTATTCCAATCAACAGAGCAGGTAGTAAGTAGCACATCTTATGTTTACCCGCCACTTACAGGAAGTATATCAATTCCATTAAGTGTAACTTCAGGAACAAAACGTATGCGTATCTTGGCATCATATACTCCAAGTAATCCATCTAATGCATGCGCAAACAGCGGTTTGGGTCAGTATGAGGATTATAGTCTGAACATCATGCCACCGGTATGTATTTTTGCACCAACCTATCCTGCAGATGCAGCAAGCGGATGTCCTGATGTAATTACCAATACTGTTCCATTAAGCTGGCCTGCACTTTCAGGAGCCACAGGCTATGATGTGTATTTTGGTACCACAAATCCTCCAACTACTTTGGTTTCTAATAATCAACCGGGTTTAACTTTCAATGCCGATGTATCAGGTGGAGCACCAATCTATTACTGGATGATAGTACCACAGATATCAGGTGGAGGTACTTCATGTAATGTATGGTCATTTACTGTATCACCGGCACCTGTTCCAGTAGCAAGTTCAGGAGGCGATGTATGCTCAGGTAATGATATCTTCCTTTCATCTGATAACGTAGCAATGGGACAACTTACCGGCAACACCTATTCATGGACAGGACCTAATGGTTTTAACAGCACATTACAAAATCCATCTATCAGCAGCCCAAGTGCAGCCTACAGCGGTACCTATTCAGTTATAGTTACAAATCAGTATGGTTGTACAGCAGGAGCAAGCACAAGTCTGAGTGTAAATCCAAATCCAACGTTAACAATAGATTCTGTACAGAATGTAAGTTGTTTAGGCGGAAGTGATGGTATTATTTACGTATCAGCGTCAGGCGGCTTAGCACCTTATAGTTATACTTCAGATTTTATAAACTTTAATACAAATGGAATAATGAACAATCTGCCAACTGGAGCAAGTATTGTATATGCTGCAGATGGCAATGCATGTCAGGCACAAATTGTAGGTAATTTAACAGCGATAAGCACGGCACCGCCATCACAATCGGTAGTGGTAACACCAACGATAATAGGCATGCCTGCCTATGCTTGTCCCGGCACTACAGCCAATTTGAGCATACCTGCAGTTCCCGGTGCAACGAAGTATATCTGGGATGGCCCATTCGGTACCTTCTTTAACGGTAATCCGATGAATCAATCGCCTTATACAACAACAACACCAAGTGTGCAGATCACGTTCAGCTCGTCAACCACATCGTTTGTAAATGTAGGCGTTCAGGCAGCCAACGGTTGCGGAGCATCCCTACGTAAGATCCAGAAGGTTAGATATCAGATAAGCACCCCAAAGGAGATTACCGGAGCAACAACAATGTGTGCCAGCACTAATGGAACATATACGATAGCCCCTGTAACAGATGCCACAAGTTATCAGTGGATGATAACAGGCAATGCCACAGTAGTGCCCAGTGGCACATCAGCAGTAGTGTTCTTTGGCCCAAGTTGGAATGGCGGCACATTATGCGTAGCAGCCAAGACACCATGCTATACTACAGCGTATAAGTGCATAGCCATAAGCAAATCGGCTTCAGCATTGAATGCTATCACTGGCCCATTGTCATCATGTCCAAACGAGGTACAGACCTTTAATGTACTACCATGTACAGGAGCAGCGAGCTACAACTGGACGTTGCCGGCAGGAGCTACAGGCAGTT